>OOBY01000626.1_pt1 | contig 21727 bp, 14 predicted proteins | sample 1671751 | NCBI WGS metagenome assembly OOBY01 (sample SAMN06348189, study PRJEB24527) | human gut metagenome | biome: human gut; feature: ankylosing spondylitis patient; material: feces | host: Homo sapiens | place: China | collected 2015-10
CTTTTACGGCAGGGTCTGCGTCCTTCAGAAGCTCCAACAGTGCCGACACGGAGATAGTCGGTTCTGCTTCAACCTGGGCAGCCTGCACAAGTGTTGCTCCCGGCTTGTAGAAGCTTTCCTCGAACTTTTTACCCAGCTTTTTACGGGAATCCTGCTGGATGTGTGCATAGGTGTTGACCAGCAGATTGGCATTGGCGTGGCCTGTTGTGCCTTGTACCGCTTTCACATCACCGCCGGAGATCATCAGCTGGTAGGTGGCACTGGAATGCCGCAGGCCGTGAAACACGATGCGAGTGAACTCCGGGTGCTCGTCCTGCCACTTGATGAACTTCTTGCGGATGAGGATCGGCTCTACCGCCAGACCGTTGGGCAGGCGCAGGAGCATCCCACTGTTGCGGTAGCGCTCCGGCTCAACGGCTTCGTCCATTTCCAAACGCTTTAGCCAGTGTTTCAGTTCTTCTTTCAACACTGTCGTCATGAAGATGGTTCGGTTGGAAGATGCTGTTTTGGTCTTTTTGAGCACCAGCGTTGTGGTGCTGCCCTCGCGCTTATCCTCAAACTCCTGCAAGATGCAGCCCTTGCCCGTTTTTGCCAGCGATGCCTTTTGGACACGCTGCATACACTTGTTGATGCGGAATGTGCCGGTGCCGTCTGCTCCCTCAAAATCAAGATCTTCCGGAGTCAGGCCAGCGACTTCGCCCTCTCGCAGCGCGCCCACCAGTGTCAGATGGACTGCCAAATGCAGGATCGGGTCCTCCATGTTGGCAAGTGCGGCCCACATCTCGTCCGCGTCCCAGATGGCTCGCTCCTGAATCGATTTCTTGGGGCTGTCCACCGGAACGGGGCTTTTGATGAGGATGCCCCACTCCACCGCATATTGGAACGCTGTCCGCAGCAAGCGATGCACCTCGTGGATGGTTGTTCCAGAGAGAAGCCGCTGCTGCTGTTTTTCCGAAAGCACCTGCTTTTTGCCCTCGTAATACTGGCCGCAGGGCGTTTTGCCGAGAGTGGCATACAGGTCTTCCAGATGGTAAGGCTTGAGCTTTTGCATCTGCATATCGCCGATGTACGGGATGATAAGATTCTGGACCGTACCCAGATTGGATTGATAGGTGCAGGGTGCCCATTTGTGCTTGTTGCATTGCTTGGGAAGCCACTCCATCAAAAACTCTTTGACGGTGATGGTGGACGGAATCAGAAACGTTCCGTTTGCAAGTTCGTGTTCGATCTGTTTTTTGCGATTTGTTGCCTCCTCTTTCGTAGAAAAACTTTCCCATTTGTTGCAGTTTTTACCCTGCTCGTCTTGGTAAGTATAGCGGACACCATAGGAGCTGCCGCGTTTCGTAATATATGCCATACGTTATCTCCTTTTTCAAGCTGCCCGGAGCCACGCATCGAAGCTGTCTTTCGGGATGCGAATGCTTCCGCCTACCCGCAGAACACGGAATTCGGTGGTGCTGTTGCACAGGTTGTAAGCAGAGCGCAGGCTGATGGACAGCATCTGCGCAATTTCCTCCACCGTGTACACCAGTGTTGTGGCTTTCAGGCTGTCAGTCGGAGACTTGACGGCATTGGTTTGAGTGACCACTTCCATTGTATCGTTATTCGGAATGGTCTGCAATATATTTTTCGTATAATCCAAAGATTTCACAGTTTCGGTCGCAATAGGCCGAGATTTGTTCATAGGCAAAACCTCCATGTTTTATTTTTGATATAAATTCAAAATCACCTGCTCACTCTGCTCATCCTGCGCCTATTGCACACTGTGAGCAGGCTGAGCAGGGCTTTTTCAAGTTGATTCTATTTTTTAATCCCACGGACTGGGAACATCAACGGGTAAAAACAGGTCAACGTCTACATTGTGAAAGCCCCGATTTGTGCCAATGCACTTATCATCATAGACGATGCCCAGACTTTTTTGATTATCTTTCAGGTGATGGATAAAGGTAGAAGCCGCCAGTGGCTTTTCCAGATTGTCCAGACACCAGCGTTCATAGACCTTATAGAAATCGGTAGACTTGCACTTGGTCCCCTGCCGAATTTCAAAGTAACCCTCGGATTTGAGAAAGCCCAGGATATTATTGCCCTGCTCCATTGCTTCTTTCAGATTTGCCGCAGTGCGTTCGCTGATGGTAAACTGATAGTTGTTCCGAATCAGCCGATGCAGCCCCTCCAATGCCCAAAGCAGGATACCCTCTTTTTCACCCCGCATCTTATCAATGAGAAAAGGATCATCCACCCGGCCAACGGGCTTTTCCTTAGTGGTGAGCAACAGCTGGCGGCGATAGAAACCGTTAGACTTGTCATAGAGTGCGTGTAGACTGCCATTCCCGAAACAGGCAAACCGCACATACAGCGTACCCTGCACACTCTGCTGGCCCTTGCGCTCAATGTCAATTTTATCTTCCAGCGTGACAAGGGTTTTAATGTTGTTCGTCTGCGGTAATGCTTCGGTTTTCATGTCATCGTCTACCAGAATCAGTTTGTATTCCAAGTCTGCACGGGCGAAGCGGTTGGTTTCCACCTTTTGAAGACTGCCTGTGTACATACTGCTGCCGAACAATTCTCGCAGGATCAGCCCGATTCTGGATTTTCCCTCACCGCCCTTGCCGACCATCAGCAGCATTTTCTGCGCTTTGGTAACAGGCAGCAGGCAATAGCCAATGTATTCTTGTAAGGCCGGAATATCTTCTTCGTATAGCAGTTCGTTCAAGAATTGCAGCCAGCGTGTCGGTGCTGGTGCTTCTGGCACATAGGCGATGGGCAGTCGGTTCATGCAGTATTCTTTTTCAGGGGTAAAGTGACCGTCCACAAAGTATGTGCCGTTTCGGACATGGATGCGGTCTGTTTGAATCTCCGGTGGTTCGGATGCACAGGCCAGCTTGATGGCCTGCATGATATGTTCAATACGTCGTGCTATGCTGGTGGTAGCGTAATAGCGGACTTGCTCATAGATTTCCTTTTTCAATGGGGCTTCATCCTCGATCATGCCATCCACCGTGAACAATCTGCCTTGAAAGCAGCGCATGGGGTGCAGGCTCAAAAAGTAGTCTGCAAACAGCGGTTCGATGATTTTTCTGTTGTCACCCACCCAGTTCCGAGCAGGTGTGTTATGCTGCTTCTTCGGTTTCTTTGCATCGTTCGATTGCTTCTCCAAGGGCGGTCACTTCCTTTCCGTTCAATAGTTGTTGCTTTTCATTTGGACTTTCCTGCAAAAGAATATCCAGCAGATATTGCACACGGTCTGCATAGTGTAGACTTGCTACAAAACAAGGATGCAGGGATACTTCTGGATTTTTGGGTGCATAGGCCATGCGCCAATTTACTAGCAGAGAACGATAGCTGCACAAGATTTTGTAAAGTTGTTCTTTCGGGCTTAGTGGCTTTTCCACGGGTTTGCAGAGGAATCGTGGAGAATTGCCTGTTGCAGAAAGCCCAAAATCTGTAGCCAGCTTTTCAGCCGCTTGTAGCAGGGACAGTTGAAACAGTTTTGCGGTGAAGTCTATCACATCACCATCCGCTCCACAGCCAAAGCAGTGAAACCGAGAGTCCACTTTCATGCTGGGATTACGGTCTGCATGGAATGGGCAGCAAATCATGCTGCTGCGGTTTGGACGAAAACCATAGGCTTCTGCGGCTTGTCGGGCGGTAATATTCAGCTTTACGACTTCAAATAAATTGTTGTTCTTGAAGATTTTCCTCCTTTACAGTTCCATGCCATGACTGCGCTTCTTCGGTTTGGTGCATGTCTGCTCACGCTGATTGATTTCTTCCTGCCTCTGATGCAGCTTTTGTAGAACAGACGGACGAGTATTTTCTTTGATTTGCTCGATGGCAGGCTTTTTGATTTCCGGCTTTATAAGGACAGTTGTCAATCTTGCGGTAATCCTGTTTACTGCTGCAATAATATTTTTCCGCAGCGTTGTGATTTGATATGTGGTGTAGTCCAATGTTTCCTTACTTGCCGTTCGCCCCGGCTCTTTCAGCCAGTCCAAATATATATCGACCTGTTCTGTGCTTGCTTTCAAAGCATCGTTCACAGCGTTTTCTGAAACAACAGCCACAGCTTTGTCGTAGGCAACCGCAGAAATCTCATCCAACAAGTTCTCGGTATCTTCAATCTTCTGAGAAAGTTCACTTAACTGTTTTTCCTGCTTTTGAATTTTTTTATCGTTGCTCAGAAGTGTTAGGGACTGATAGGTTGTACGGCGAACCTGCTGATGCTGTGCTTTCTCATTCTTTTGTTTCAAATTTTCAAGCTGAGCGGTCTGTTTCTGTACGGCTTTTTCCTGTTGAGCAAGTTGTTCTTTTTGCTTTGCCATGATATAGTCCCGCTTTTCCAGATAAGCCCGTCCGCCGTATTCCGGCACTTCGTCCAGTTCCAAGCCGTGGCGTTTGGCAATCTCGAATAGCATCGTGCGGCAGGCTGCATCAAATGTGATCTTACGATTGTTGTAGCGACCAAGGGGCTTGTCTGGTTTTGGCAGTTCAAAACCCAGTGCTTCCAATGCCTTTTCCTGCTGCGGAGCAATCTCTCCATACTTATTTTCACAGTCAAACACATGGCGTTCGTGGATGTGCGGCGTACCTTCATCCAGATGCAAGGCCCAATCCAGAATGTGAACGTGTTTGCCGAAACGCTCATGGAACTCATCCATAAATTCTGTGGCGATTTGAAAAAGCTCTTTGGGCGAAGCGTGGCTCTCCAGCGTTCCAAGCTGATAGATGCTTTCTTCGGGGCAGGTTTTCTTGCTGGTAAGCAAATCTTCGGGAGAACGGTTTCGTTCCGTGTGCCGGATTTTGGCGTTGCGCTCATTCTGCTTTTCGGTGAAGTTGGTGTAATGCAGTTTGTAGTAGAGCTTTTCAACTTCTTCAAAAGTGTCAGCCAGACTTTCCTCACTCTTGGGCTGCAGAGCAGAGCGGATGCCGTTGTAGCAATCCCAATAGATGTTTTGCTGGACACGTTCCGGGTCGATATGCTCGCTGTTGGCAATTTCAAAACTGCGGTCATTGTGCTTTGGGTTATAAGTGCCGTGCTTTCCGGCGCGGCCATTGTGTCGGGTCAGTTTCAGCGACCATCTCTCCTTTCTGGGGTCACGCAGAGAACGCCGTGCGCGGGGTAGAGGCAACGCGGTGCAGCGAAGCTGCAAATCTGCCGCCTGCTATGCGCCAGATAATACCCAGTAGGATATGACGCAGGGCATCACATCCACTGGGCAAGGCTGCCGCCCTTGACCCGCGCAAAGAGCTGCGCTCTCTGCACTCTTGCGCCGAACAACCTGACAGACAAGACTTGTGAAGTCCTCTCTGCCAGCTTGCCCGGTTCTTCCTCGGTGTCGGTCTGCCTGCAAGCGGTTCCTGCCCGATTTCCTCCGGCGTATGGCTTTTTCTTGGTGCGCTCGTGTCGTGGCGGCACTTCCCCGAAAAAGCATATTAACTTGCAGCCGATCATGTGGTTTTCAAGGTGCACTGTGATTTTGTAAGAAGTTGAGGGCTTTCAAAAATGCGAGTAAGACTGCTTTTGAAAGTAGTTCCCACACCTTATACAAACTTAAAGGGGTGTTTTTAAACGGGGGCTTATGAAAATTCTGAAAATTTTCACTTTTTCAAACAACCTCCTATACCTATAACATTCTAAAATGGGTGTTTGGCATACAGATTTTCAAATTTTGTTGAACTGCCTAATTTTAGAATATAGATTTTGTTCATTATCCACTTATAGAACTAGCGGAAAGCCGTTTTACAAAAGATTTTGAAAGCCTCTACACTAATAGGAATCCGCAGGACCGTTTTGGAATACAGTTTTGAAAATTTCACAATTTTAGACAAAAGAAAAACGGCAAAGCGGATAAAATCCACTTTACCGTTTTAGAAGATATTCTATTACGCTGCGATTGCGTTGGCGTTGACCTGTTCAATGGTCTTGCGAATACCAAGCCATACACTCAAATCTGTAAAGACCTCTACGATGCTTCCCTGATCTGTAAAAGGCGGCTCCTGCAAAACGGAGAGGTCTTTCATCATGCCATTATGTACGATGTACTCGACAATCTGGTTGACAAAGTAAATCTGTCGGCTGTCGAGGTTAGCACCATCCAGATATTGCGAAAATGCAGCTTTCGCCGCAGCCATATCAAGACCAACGATTTCCCGCACGAATTCTCCCAAAGGCTTTGTGCCATATTCGGCTTCATAGTCCTCTTTTGTGCCAACCTCACTCCAAAGAATTTTTTCGAGTTCTTTGACATCTTCGGCAGTGAGCGGGATGTTGCCTTTCAGTTTGGCAATGGCTGCATTATCCTGATGCTGCCGTACATAGTACTCAGCTTTTGCCTTGTAATTTTTCAGATCATCGTTTTCCAGTTCGGCTTCTTTCCATTCTGTCGAAAGAATTTCGTCCGAGAAATCTGTGGTGTACCGTACACGCTCGATGGGGATGTACTTGATCAGGTCACGCAACTCTTTTCGGATGTGCTCAAACTCGTTCACATCGGCAGTTTTGATATAATCTGTCTGGATGAGTTTTTCGAGCAACGCGCGTTTTTGATCAATCTCTGGAATATTGGACACGCTCGCAACCGCTTTCGCTTTTTTCAGCAGCTCGTTGCGGCCATGAGTGTACGGCTTCCCGGCAAGGTATGCCAATTCGATGCCGTACAGCAGCGCATCAAAACGCAGTGCTTTCGGGTCGTCCGGCTCCGGTTCGATCAAGGGGGCAAGTTCTTCCCGGGCAATCAAGGTATCTGCATAGGTCAGCGCATTGTAACTGTTCTTGTCCGCATACAACTCGACATATTTCAAATGTTGCTTGACCGCAAAATTGTCACGATTCAGCTTCTGCACCTGACTGACCATGTGCTCCACCAGTGAAGTACGGAATGCTTTCAGTTCTTCCGTTTGGAACTGCATATCCTGCAATTTATACGCAATTTCAAACTGCAGGCCGAAAATCGCGCCCTGAACGGCAATCATATTCGGGGTGGCATTTCCTTTGTTCATGCGGAAAAATTCAAAATTTCCGCAGAAGTCAAAAATGTAGAACTTCTTTTTATCCTCACCATCCAAAAGCCCCGGACACAGGCGGGTGCCGCGGCCGATCATCTGCCAGAATTTTGCCTTGCTCAGAACCTTTTTGAAAAAGACCAGATTCAATACCTCCGGCACATCGATGCCGGTGTCCAGCATATCCACCGAGATGGCAATCTGCGGCAATTTCTTCGGGTCTGAGAATTCGTCAATGGCACTCTGCGCATAATTGAGCCGATTGTCGATCACCATGGCATAGCCGTTCATGTGCGGGTATTCCTGATTGAACACTTTGAGGATCTCTTCTGCGTGGTCGTGGCTCTTGGCAAAAATAATCGTTTTTCCGATTTTGCTGCCGTAGTCGATTTTCAAGGCGTTCTGCATAACGACATTCAAGACCTGCCGAATGGTGTCCTTGTTGAACAGCCAGCTGTTCAGAGCAGATGCATCAATGCTGGCCGGCAGGTTGCCGTTTTCATCCTCAAAGGTGTTTTCGTAGGCTTCCCGTTCTTCGTCCGAAAGTTCATCGTAGGTGATGCCTTTCTTCATGAACTTTACTTCGCTCTCCACCGAGAGGAAGTCAACCAGAAAGCCATCCTTGACGGCCTGCGCCAGCTCATAACCATAGGTGGGCACGCCGTTTTCGAGGTCAAAGATCTCGTAGGTGTTTTTGTCGATCTCATCCTTGGGTGTGGCGGTCAGGCCAACCAGCGGCGCATCAAAATAGTGGAAGATGTCGCGGTATTTATTGTAGATGGAACGGTGTGCTTCATCGCAGATGATCAGATCAAAATGGCCACAGGTGAACAGCTTGCCCTCTGCATCGTGAACGGAATCAATGCAGTTCATCATGGTCTGATAGGTCGAGAACACGCAGTGTGCTGTAAAGTTGTCTTTGTCCTCGCAGAGATTCGTTACGGAAAGCTCCGGCAGGAGGTTGACAAAGCTGCGCTTTGCCTGGGTCACAAGGCTGTTGCGGTCAGCCAGAAACAGCACGTTTTTGACCCAGCCATGCTGCAATAATACATCCACCAGTGCAATGACGGTACGGGTCTTGCCGGAGCCTGTTGCCATAACAAGCAGAGCCTTGCGGCGGTTCTTGCGGCCAAAGCTGTCACAAACAGCCTTGATGGCACCCTCCTGATAGTACCGTCCGGCAATGTTTTTGTTTACATCCACATTGGCAAGGCTGGTGCGCATTGCTTGCAGATTGAACCATTTTTCAAGGTCGCGCTTGGAGTAAATGGAAGCGACCTTGCGCTCGGGATAGATATTGTCCACAATGCGGGTGTCGAAACCGTTGGTCAGGAATACCACCGGGCGGCGGCCAAACTGCTTTTCGAGAATATCTGCATACAGCTTTGCCTGCTGACGGCCTACTGCAACATCCTTACAGGTGCGCTTTGCTTCGATCACAGCCAGCGCACGGCCATCATCGCCGTACAGGACATAATCTGCATAGCCGGTGCCGCTCTTGTTGGGCATCCCGGGCAGAGGGACCTCGTTGACCCAGTTTTTGCCCTCGACCCACCCGGCATCGGTGAGCATGGAGTCGATATACAGTTTCCGGGTCTTGTATTCCGAAAGTTCCAGCGGCTTGGGTACATAGGTGGGCTGCTGCGTTTCGCGGCGGGCGGTCAGCTGCGCCTTGAGCTCAGCGTTTTCTTTGATAAGTGCATCCAAATCCACATCCGGCAGGGCGGGCTGTGCAACGGGTGCAGCAGGCTGTTGTGTGAGCAGGGAAGCGTCAAATTTCTTTTCCTGATAGCTTGTTCCATAGCAGTACGCTACGAAATCAAGGAACAGAAACAGGTTTTCGAGGCAAAGTTCCGCCTGTTCCCGGCTGATGCTGCGGCTTCCGTGGGCGGCATCATTGCCGCGCTTGCGAATAAAATCCATCCGCCGCCACAAATCATCGTCTACAATGTCGTGAAATTCTTCGGTGCTCATCAGGCTGATGAGCTTATCATCCCACGGCTTGACGAGGGAGCTGTCCACCGAATACATCCATTTGACTGCAAATTCCATGGCACGGCGGCAGTCCAGCACAGCGGTGGCCGCATCAATGGGCAGAATCCTCTCCGCAGCGATCGCGGCATCCGCAAAGCCGGAAAACTGCGGGTCGTCTTTCAGAAAGTCAAAGTTGGTCAATTCTCACACCTCCCGGCTTCTATTTTGAACGATTTTCAGCCAAAATGCAAGTGCTTTGCGCAAAAAGTTCTGCGAGCAATTTTGATTTGTCTACCTCGGCTACAAAGTCGGCAAACTGGTTTTGGAGGGAAAGAGGAACATCAAAAATTCTGCATTTCTTCAATGCAAAAATTTTTAATTCGGCGAATGTTGTACCAGACGCAATGCTCTCGTAGTCAGTCATAATTCGATCTTTCAGTGTGTAAAGCAGAAAAACGGGATTATAGTTTTGGCTTGTCAAATGAACCCATAGTACTCGGCCATCCTTAAAATAAAAGGGTGCATCTGTATCAACAACCCAAATTCTTCCATCTGGACAAATTGACGGCATTAGCAAATCACCTTTTTGAGGTTTTCCCGTTGCTTCGCACAGTTGTTTATAATGTCCCTCTGTAATAAAGAGCTCTGGCCGTATCGATTTTCCCTCAGCCAATGCACCGACTTCCGTTCCTCGGTAGAATGGTATCCCCTCAGATTGAAGTTCTTCTACAAAAACACGTTTGCTGGAGCCAACATCTGCCACTTGGTCGAGATTCTTTGTGACCCACCCCTTTGGGTTTAATCGACAGTCCCCAAACATCTCCACAAATCGAGCTTTGATAAGCTCGTCCAACTTGGTAAGCTGCTCCTGACGATTTGAAATTATAGCCTCTATTCTTTTTAATGTGGAAACAATCTCTCGCTGTTCCGTTTTATCATGCAAATTAAATTCCTCGGTCTTGTAATCCCGGAAATAGATATGCGGAATAGTTGCACCTGAAAAATATTTTTCGAGGTGCATATATTTGACAACATAATATAGATATTCAGATTCAATGCAGTTCTTTGGTATAAGATACTGCATCGTGCCAATGACAGAGGATTTTTCGGGAAGAAGCATCGTTCTCCCAATGCCCGCACCGTCCTTCACAACAGCAACAGTTTGATGTTCCTGCTGATAGGTTTCCATGCTTCCAATACGACCTGATGCACCGTATACCGGATACTTTCCATTTTTATCAACGATGTCCTTTTGCATCAAGCTGGATGTCCCACGTTCGCAAACATCTTCAAGTTTGACTCGCATTGTTTTCTCCCACAAATTAGAAGTTGCCTTTTCAGGCGATAAACTTCTGGTGGGAGGTCTTGACGTTGTTCTGATTCACGATTGCATACTGCATGGTGGTGCCGATCTGCGAATGACCGAGGATTTTCTGCACCTGCTCAATGGGCATTCCCTTGTCGATGGCGCGGGTAGCCATGGTGCGGCGGAATTTATGCGGGTGGATCTTGTCCAAATTCAACTCCCGGCCCAACTCCCGCAGACGGATCTCCACGCCGCTGATCTTCAAGCGGTCAAACGGGGCATCCAGCGTTACAAACAGCGCCGGGTTTGCATCGGTGCGGGAGCGCAGATAGTCCTGTAAATGCAGCTTTGCCTTGGCATCAAAATAAACCCGGCGCTCCTTGTCGCCTTTGCCGAACACTACACACTCGCGGGCTTCAAAGTCGATTTCTGAAATGTTCAGATTCACCAGCTCTCCCACACGAATGCCAGTGGAATACAACAAATCAATCATGGCAAGGTCGCGCGCACACTTGCAGTTATCCCGCAGGCGTTCAATAGCTTCGTCCGAGATGGTTTCCTTCACGGGCTGTTTGGTCTTGATTTTATGGATGCGGCGCATGGGGCTTTTGAGGATGTAGTCCTCTTCTTCCAGCCACGAGAAAAAGCTGGAAATATTCCGACGCACATTGTCGATGGTCACTTTGCCGCAGTTGTTGATTTTCTGATATTCCACCAGATACCGCCGGATCTCTTCGGTGGTCATCTTGCGCAGGGGCGTGTCCACGGTTTGCAGCAGCCGCTCCACGGTAACGCGGTAATACTGGATGGTGCGCTCAGAGCAGCCCTCGATTTTCTTGGCATCAAGGAACAGCTTCAGATATTCCTCGTTGGAAATCTGCTCTTTCTGCGCTTCGGATTCGGAAAACGTCTGCAACAGCACCTCTTGCAGCTTTTTCATCTGCGCAACATTCAGGTACTCTGCCATCTCGTTGATAATCTTCACGATTTTGTCTTCCATATTGGCACACTCCTTTTCTGGTGTACCAACATCCTGCTCCGGCAAAGTGCCTGTTGTTGCTTATTATCAGCCAAAATACTGTTGCATCAGGCTGTCAAAGAGTAATTGTGTCTGGTCAAGGGCTTTCTGCACTTCAACTTTTGATTTGTCTACCTCGGCTACAAAGTCGGCAAATTGGTTTTGGAGGGAAAGAGGGGGAACAACAACATTAAGGCTTTGAACATCTCCCTGATTTATACTTGCTTGATTAACAGCTTTTTTTGCTCGTGTTAAAATCTGACGGTAAATGTATTGAGAACAAAGCACAGTTGTTATATAAGTGGAATTCACCTTACTATCATCCAAATGAAAGCGCATCATATTGGATTCAAAAACAGTGTCTTCTTGTAAGCCACTAATACGCGCACATTTTCCAAGATATTCAATGCTATTCACACGATTGATAACAATATCATTCTCCACTAACAAATATCGCTCTTTTTCAAAGTCTGTACAACATAACCTTTTCAGATTGTTAAAATCGGTTACTTTTCCATTATAGAAACCATCAATACGCAAAATCGGAGTGCCGAACTTGTCTTGAACATAGGCTGACTGTGGTTTGTATAGTCCATTTTGTGGCATAACAGTCATAATGGAACCCAGCAGCACACAGGGAAATTGCTTGGGGTTCTCCATGAGATCACCAAACATCTCCACAAATCGAGCTTTGATAAGTTCATCCAGCTTGGTGAGTTGCTGCTTTCTGAAATCAATGCTAGACGATACCCGATTAAGCATATTTACAATTTCAAGCTGATTATCGTATTCGTGAAGCTGAATTTTTATAGTAGATAGAGTGGCTTTGTTCAGCGTAGCACCCATAACTGCTTTATTGGTTCCTTTACTCCAATCCTTTGCGCGAAGCAAGTAGTATAAGTATTCCGGCGAAATCTTTTCTACTCCTTTATCAATAAAGGCCATAATAGCTTCGTTGGAGTACATCTCTTTTTCTGTTATTGCCACCTTGCCCAAAGACAGCTTAAAGCTCATTATGACCGTATTGGCGGGAATCTTTTTGATGCCACTTTCTGCAACAGCTGAATCCGAAAGCGTCTCTTTTGTATTTGATATATATTTTCCTGAGTTAGTCAGATCCGCAATAGAAATCCAGTTGTTTTCTGATTTTTTCCAATAGCTTGAGTTATCTCTGGATGGGGTTTTGCCCATCTGGAGAGTAAAAAGTTCCGACAGGGCGTATTCCATAAACTCTCTCCCACAAATTAGAATTGTTTCATTTCAAAAGTTCTTCCAAAGCGTCCATCTCTGCGTCAATCTTTTTCTGCAAATCACGCAGCTGTGCCATAATTTCCTGTGTGGAAGGATACTCCACCGGCACATACTCGGTCTTTTTATACTTGTTGATGGACAAATCATAGTCGTTGCCCGCAATCTCGTCTTTCGGCACAAAGAAGCTCTGTTCGGTGCGCTCACGGGTGGCTTCAGCCTCCCGGTTGTGGAACCGGGCGATAATATCGGGGATGTCGTTTTCCGTGGTCGGGCTGCGCTTATCATCCAGAGAGAAGCCGTCGGCCTTCATATCGTAGAACCAGACATTATCGGTGCCACCGTGGCCGGTCTTGGTGAAAATCAGGATGGCAGTAGAAACACCCGCATAGGGCTTGAACACGCCGGAGGGCATGGAAATTACGGCTTCCAGACGGTTGTTCTCAATGATCTCCCTGCGAATCGCCTTGTGTGCAGTGGAAGAGCCGAACAGAACGCCATCCGGAACGATGCAGGCACAGCGTCCGCCGACCTTCAGCATCCGCAGGAACAGGGCGAGGAACAGCAGCTCGGTCTTTTTGGTCTTACAGAGCTTGAGCAGGTCGGTGGAAACAATGTCGTAGTCCAAACTGCCCTTGAATGGGGGATTTGCCAGAATCAGGCTGTATTTGTCCTTGTCGGGGTTCTGGTCGCTCAGGCTGTCGCGGTACTCGATGAACGGGTTGTCCACGCCGTGGGTCATCATGTTCATAGCACCGATGCGCAGCATGGTGCGGTCCATGTCGAAGCCGTGGAACATGTGGTTCATGTAGTGGTCTTTGTTTTTGCGGTCAAAGAACACTTCCTGCTTGCGGTTTTTGCGCAGATATTCGCCAGCGGCTACAAGGAAGCCCGCCGTGCCGCAGGCCGGGTCGCAAATCACATCATCAGCGCGGGGCTGCATCAGGTCAACCATCATGCGGATGATGTGGCGTGGGGTGCGGAACTGACCGTTGACACCCGCCGTTGCCAGCTTGGAAAGCAGGTACTCGTAGATATCGCCGCGAATGTCAGTGTTGGAAAGCTGCGCCGCCTGCTCATACATTCCGTCCATAGCAGTCACGATTTTATCCAACATCAGCGGCGTGGGCACTTTGAAAATGGCATCACCCATGTACTTGGCGTAGGCACTGTCCTTGTCGCCGTGCAGATTCTTGATGAAGGGGAACACCATCTCCTGCATGGTGGAGTACATTTTGCCTGCCGGGAAATCGTGGAAAACGCTCCATTTGAGCTGTGCACCGTCCACGGTGCGCTCCCCGACCTGTACCTCGCCCGCAAAGATGCTCTTGTAGGGCAGACCCAGCATAGCGGCTTCTTTGGCGTGGGTGTTGTCGCTTTCATCGAGGTCGTGAATGAACATCAGATAGGTCATCTGCTCGATCACATCCAAGGGATTCGTCAGGCCGCCCGTCCAGAAAATTTCCCACAGGCTGTCAATTTTGCTTTTCAGTTCTCCGGTTACCATGTATGTTCCTCCTGCGTGTCGAGAAAATGAGCTCGACAAACAATAATTTGTTATGCCATTATTATACCGTTTCTTCGGGATCGGTTCAATCTGCAAAAGGGGGAAGCCCGGAGTTTTCTACATTGTATGAATTTTATGTTGAAAATTCGATGTTTCGTCCTATTGACGGTTTTGTGCAGAACAGCTATAATATAATTTGTATTATCATAATTCAAATTATATTAAGCAAGAGGTGAACGGTATGGACTTCATCGGCAGAACATCCGAACTGGCAACGCTGAATGCAGAATTAGAGCGTGGCAGCGGTTTTGTGGTGATTTACGGCAGGCGGCGTGTTGGAAAAACAACGCTGATTAAAGAGTTTATCAAGGACAAACGCGCATTCTACTTTCTGGCAACCACAGAGAGCGAAGCCCAGAGCATGAAGCGGTTTGCCGGGGTGCTTTCCCGCACTACTAAGAATCCCATGCTCAGCAAAGTCACATTCACCGACTGGCTGGATTTATTCCAAGTGGTAGCAGACGACCACCCGGACGAGAAAAAGGTGCTTGTCATTGATGAATTTCCGTATCTGGTCAAGACGAACCCGGATTTCCCGTCCATCTTGCAAAACGCATGGGATGAAGTGCTGAAAGACCATAACGTGATGCTGATTCTCTGCGGTTCCCTCATCAGCATGATGAAAAAACACGCTCTGGCATACGACAGCCCGCTCTATGGCCGTAGAACGGCACAGATCCGGCTGATGCCGCTGCAATTCACGGATGTATATGAAGCGCAGAACCTGTCGTTTGAGCAGGCTGTGGAGCAGTATGCCATCACGGGCGGAGTACCGAAATATATGGAGTTTTTCCAGTCGGACGAACCGCTGGTGGAGCAGATTCGGCGTGTGGTGCTGTCGAAAAATGGCTTTTTGTACGAAGAACCCGATTTCCTGCTCAACGAGGAAGTACAGACGCCTATCAACTATTTTTCTGTGCTGAAAGCGATTTCGGACGGCAATCACAAGCTAAGCAAGATCGGCATGACGATGGAGCAGGACACTTCAGCCATCACGCCGTACCTGAAAACACTAATCGACCTTGGCTTTGTCACCAAAAATGTCCCCATCACAGAAAAGAACCCGGAGCGTTCCCGGAAGAGCCTGTACTATGTTTCGGACAACTTCATCCGCTTCTGGTTCCGCTATGTGTACCCATTCAAGGGAGAGTTGGAACTGGACAACCAACAGATCGTGCTGGACGAGATGGGCAAAGACTTTAAGCAAAAATTTGTGGCTTTCGCTTATGAGAGCATCTGCCGGAACATCTTTGCGGAGCTGTGCCGAAAGGGGCAGATCGACTTTGCACCCTCACGCATTGGCTCTTACTGGCGCAATGATAATGAGGGCGATACGGAAATTGATGTTGCGGCTGTGGACAACCAGCACAAACGGCTGTTCCTCGGTGAGTGCAAGTACCATACAAAACCTGTGGATGTGGCGGTCTACTCTGTCTTGCAAGAAAAGGGGCAGTCCAAAGAACTTACAGCGGCCTTTAAGGGCTACAAAATTGTGTACGGGCTGTTCTCCAAGAGCGGCTTTACCGATCGACTGTTGGAAATGGCTGCGGAGAACCCGAATCTGATTCTGATTCAGGAAGATGCAGTTCACAAGAAATAATATAATCCGAATTATCATAATTTCAATTATATTATTGTGGGGTTTTCTGTGCACTATGTTTAGCGACCTTGGACTAAGATGTAGCATCCTTTGGGCAAGGTTTAGCAACCATACCCCAAAAAAGTAGCAATCTCTGAAAAAGTTTGGCGAGGAGACATATCCTGTGGAGGGCGGAAACTCGCTATACTCTTGTAAAAAGTATCGACTTTGACGAAAAAAGTATCGAGTTCGATATATTACGCTTCAAGAAAGTATCGACTTTCGATTGAGCATATTATCGTGTATCGCGTTTTTCCTTGCAATGTCACATCAACGGTGTATAATACTTTTAGAGGATGGCGGCATTGACCAGCTATCGGTGGCATTGAAGCAATAGACTGGTTCGGCATCAGCCTATTGTGGAGCCAAACCGTGGGTTAAGCGAAAACCACAAGCCGAATAGATTCACTCGAATTGAACGAAAACGCAAAATGCCCGCTCACCATGGAGATTCAGCTCCAGAGGTGGGCGGGTATTTTTGGCTATTCAGCGGAGAACTGGACAGCAACAAAATAAAAGGGACACCTACAACACCGTAGTGCTGCTCGATGTCCCTCGTGACTGATTTTATCGCTGCCCGCCAGCCTCAAGCCCTTACGTCTTGCATCAGATCGGATTTTAGGTGTCAGCCACACCAGCGGAGTGACGTCCGCTTTCCATTCAAGATTATATTCAATTTACACCTCAATAGCAATGCCCCATACAAAAGTTTAGCGAGGTGAGTATATCCTATGAGGTACGGAAAGTGTGGAAAGTAATGCGGGAAGTGCGGAAACTTGCCATATAAAAAAGCAGAAACTTCTTTCCCTAAATGGCAACCTCTATGCTAAAAGTGTCAACTTCATCTCAAAAAGTGGCAACCTCCATGCTAAAAGTGGCAAGTGACATATACAAAATGCCATTATACAGAACTGCCCACTCCCCTGAGAACTCCTCAGACGAGTGGGCATTCTTCTTTCCGTGTATCAAATTTACCTTTGTGGTCACTCAAATCGCCACCAAGTCATGGATCAAAAATCATCATTTTTCATTTGTCCCAGAGTAAGTGCACGGTTTCTGCACTGTTTTTGCACGGTTTCAAGGGATGCAATGGGTACTCTGACTTGCAAAATACGACAAAGGGCGCAGAAATTGCCGGGCAGAAAATCACGATGCTTTGCACAAAAATGACGCAAACTCGAAAGTTTCAAAATCAGAGTACCCAGCCTGAGGGGCTCTTTTAATCAGAGGGCCAGGGATTCGAGTTCCCTCGAGCGCACCAAAATCCCACGAAGAATCGTAAGATTCCTCGTGGGATTTTCTTTTTATACGCCGTTTGCACGGTTTCTGCACGGTCCGCATTTTTCGTGTCAGATGGAGTAAGTCCGTGAATTACTCTGCAATTCGTGCTATTTTTTGCAATTCAGGTCAGCAGAGCCAGGCGAAGCTGCGCTTTTACGGCAGGGTCTGCGTCCTTCAGAAGCTCCAACAGTGCCGACACGGAGATGGCCGGTTCTGCTTCAACCGGGGCAGCCTGCACAAGTGTTGCTCCCTGTACGGCTTTCACATCGCCGCCGGAGATCATCAGTTGGTAAGCAGAGCGCAGGCTGCGCGATGGAATCGCTGAATAGCACAAAAGCATGTTGGAGTCCAGATGTGAAAAAACGGCAAAGCAGGTAAAATTCACTTTACCGTTTTATAGCAATTCAACTTCTTCATGTAACAGCAATAGCGTTGAATTGCATATCGCAAATTGCTGTTTTAACGTTCCACTAATTTCTTGCCTTGCGATCAAGAAGGCACTTCCGCTAAACGCTCTACATTGAAAATATAATCGTACACTGCTATAATAAAATTGTGATATTATCACCAAAAATTCAAGATGAAAAGCGTTTGCGATTGGCAAACATTCAGGAGGAACGCATGGTAACAGGAGCCATTAAAAATAAGGTAGACAAGATCTGGACGGACATCTGGGCAGGCGGCATCACCAATCCGCTGACCGTCATTGAACAGCTGACCTATCTCATGTTCATCCGGTCACTGGACGAGAAAGAGCTTGCCACCGAAGATTTTGAGAACATGGCGGGCGAAAAGATGGAGCACATCTTCCCGGCCAGCGCGGCAGGACAGTCTATGCGGTGGAGCCGCTTCAAGGACAAAGATTCCCGCGAGATTTTCCTGACCATGCAGCAGCGGGTGTTCCCTGCCATCAAAAAGATGAAATATGGCCGTCTGCCGGATTTTGACGCAAACGGCGAGCTGGTGGAGATTGCAGACGACCCCACCCGCCCAGATGAGGGCAACACCGCCTTTGCGCGGTATATGGACGATGCCATGTTCCTGATCCCCACGCCGCAGGTGCTGCAAAAGATCATCACCGGGCTGGAAGATCTTTACACCCACGACATTGCCGACCTTGATATGCAGGGCGATTTGTACGAGTATATGCTGGGAAAACTGGCAACGGCGGGTCGGAACGGCCAGTTCCGCACGCCTCTGCATATCATTGATATGATGGTGGAGCTGGTGCAGCCCACGCCGGACGATTTCATCTGTGACCCGGCCTGCGGTACGGCAGGTTTTCTGGTGTCCAGCGCAAAATATGTTCGCAAGCACTATGGGGACGATATGACTCCGGAACAGTGGCAGCATTTTGCCGGGCCGATGTTCACCGGCTTTGACACGGACCGCACCATGCTGCGCATTTCGGCCATGAACCTGATGCTCCACTCCATCACGAACCCGGAGATCGACTACAAGGACAGCGTGTCGAAGCAAAACTCCATTTGCAGCAAGTACACCGTTTGCCTTGCAAACCCGCCGTTCAAGGGCACCGTGGATGCCGAGAGCATCAACGATGACCTGAAAGCTGTCACCAACACCAAAAAGACAGAATTGCTTTTCCTTGCGCTCTTCCTGCGGATGCTCAAAACCGGCGGACGCTGCGCCTGCATTGTGCCGGACGGCGTGCTGTTTGGTTCCAGCAAGGCGCACCAGAGCATCCGAAAAGAACTGATTGAAAACCATCAGCTGCGGGCGGTCATTTCCATGCCCTCCGGCGTGTTCAAGCCCTACGCAGGCGTGTCCACGGCGGTGCTGGTGTTTACCAAGACCGGCGCGGGCGGTACCGACAGGGTGTGGTTCTACGATATGAAAGCCGACGGCTTCTCGCTGGACGACAAGCGCACCGAGGTGAAGGAAAACGACATCCCGGACATCATCGCCCGGTTCCATAACCTCAACGCCGAAATTGACCGCAAGCGCACCGAGCAGAGTTTCTTTGTGCCCAAAGCGGAAATCGCCGCCAACGGGTACGATTTATCCATCAATAAGTACAAAGAGACGGAGTATGTGCCGGTGGAGTACCCCTCGACCACGGAAATCCTTGCCGACCTGCATGAGCTGGAAATGGAGATCACCAAGGGTTTGGCAGAGTTGGAGGAGATGGTGTGATGAATCAATGGAAATATGTTAAATTGGGAGAGGTGTGTACCGTTGAGCGCGGTGGTTCACCACGGCCTATCGATGATTTTATAACGACCGACGAAAACGGTATTAATTGGATAAAAATAGGTGATGCTGATGAATCCATGTATATCACTAAAACGGCGCAAAGAATAAAGCCCGAGGGCATGAAAAAATCTCGTTATGTGAAACCCGGAGATTTTTTATTATCCAATTCCATGAGTTTTGGTAGACCTTACATTCTAAAAATTGATGGTTGCATCCACGACGGATGGCTTGTTTTACGAGATGAAAACAATGTTTTCGATAAAAAATTTCTATATTACTACTTGAGCGCTCCGATTACTTATAAAAAGTTCAAATCAATGGCGGTTGGTGGTGTCGTCAACAATTTGAATAGCGATATGGTTCGCAAAGTTCGCGTTCCTATACCATCTCAGGAAGAACAGCATCGAATTTCAGACAGGCTGGATAAAGTAAGTAACGTAATCTTTCTGCGCAACCAGCAACTTGCTAAACTGGACGATCTGGTAAAGGCACGGTTTGTGGAGATATTTGGGGATGTGTTTCTAAATCCTATGGAATGGCCTGAAAAAAAGTTGGAGAGTCTAGCAGACATTGTTTCGGGAATTACAAAAGGCCGCAAAACAACAGAAACAGATTTGCAAGAAGTACCATATATGGCGGTTTCAAATGTAAAAGACGGTTATATTGATTGGACAACTGTAAAGACGATTCTGGCAACAAGACGGGAAATTGAGCAATATAGACTGATGCCGGATGATATCTTAATGACCGAGGGCGGTGACCCTGATAAAGTTGGGCGGGGTGCCATAATTAAAATGCCTTTGAAAAACTCAATTCATCAAAATCATATTTTCCGTGTGCGGTTGAATGAACAAGAAATTTTGCCTGATTTCCTTGCCGAATATCTACAACATCAAAAAGCCAAACGTTACTTTTTAGGGTGTGCAAAGCAAACCACAGGCATTGCAAGCATCAACATGCGACAGATTAAGGCGTTACCTACGCTTGTTCCACCACTGTCACTTCAAAACCAGTTTGCCGCTTTTGTAGAGCGTGTAGACAAGCAGAAGCAGACCGTACAGCAGAGCCTTGAAAAGCTGGAACTGATGAAAAAGGCACTGATGCAGGAATATTTTGGGTAACTCCCCCAGTCGCCTACGGCGACAGCCCCCTCAGAGAGGGAGCCTTAACGTGGCCGCAAGGCAAAAGCCTTCCTCTTTGAGGAAGGTGGCACGGCGCAGCCGTGACGGAAGGAGTTACTACCGTCATATGAATATGTGAAATGGAAGGGAAAAACAATAAAGATGAATGTTACTTTTATGATTGGAAATGGTTTTGATTTAGGGATTGGATTAAGGACGGCCTATTCGGATTTCTATAAAGTGTACTGTAAACCAAACTCGAAAGATTCTCCGGAAGTAAGGAAATTTAAATCGGAACTAGAAGAAAATTATGAAAATTGGTCGGATTTTGAAGAAGCGTTTGGTGAATATGCAGGCAGAATAGATGATGCTGAAGACTACTTGGCCTTTTTTGAGGATTTTGTAGAATCGTTCTCAGAATATTTAAGCCAAGAGGAAAATAATTTTGATCCTTCAAAATCCGATTTAATTATAAAAAGGATGAAGGAAGCACTGACCTCTTATTATAATATTCGACCGGCAGATAAAGAAGCGCTCATAAATAGAATAGATGGAAATAGAGCTGAATTTAATTTTATATCGTTTAATTATACGCTGTGCCTAAATGACTGCTTGGAAATTCTCAAGCATAAACCCAATTATGATGCGGAAATAAAAGGATACATCAGGGATATTATTCATGTGCATGGATTTACAGATCATGACATGATAATGGGAGTGAACGATATAGAACAAATAAAGAACAAATCATTCTCTGAAGATATAGATATAACAGAGGAAATTGTTAAACCTTTGCAAAATCAAATTATCCGAATGAACTTTGACAATAATGCGGTACGCATTATAAACGGAAGTGATATTATCTGCGTTTATGGAATGTCCATTGGCTCGACGGATAAAATATGGTGGAAACTGGTGATGGATTGGCTACAAAGAAGTACTGGGAACCATTTAATCATTCTACAGCATAGAGCTGGCGCAAAATTCCCGTTTCGGTGGAACAGAATAGTTAAGGAAATACGTTCTAAACTGTTTTTGTATGGAGATGTTCCAGAAGAAAAAAGAAAGTCTTTGGAAAATAGAATACATATTGATGTCAACCACGACATATTTTCTATGAACCTAAGGACTGACGTTGCTCGTGAACCTAATAATACGGGAATATCTGTCGGATTAGGAGCTTCGGATGTGAAAAGAATACTTGATGATATGATAAATGAGAAAACAGCAAAGGACGAAGATGTTAACGCCATGCTGGATGATGTATTTACTCACTAAAAACAATTTTCAGAAAGGAGCCCTCCCATGTCCAACTTCTCCTATCTCTCCACCCGCCCCGAATATTCCCTCTTCGCCA
>OOBY01000632.1_pt1 | contig 21458 bp, 30 predicted proteins | sample 1671751 | NCBI WGS metagenome assembly OOBY01 (sample SAMN06348189, study PRJEB24527) | human gut metagenome | biome: human gut; feature: ankylosing spondylitis patient; material: feces | host: Homo sapiens | place: China | collected 2015-10
CCTTAAGTTAGTCCACACTTTCTATACTTCTTTATCTATCTTGCTCGATGTCAAAGAACCTGCATCTATTTTCAGGTAATCTACATCACTGTCATTGCTCAATGAACCAATTTGATATTTTCCTTTTATCGAATTCTCTTATGCCTTAATATCAAAACTTGATCTATCAGGTGCAGAAATACTCACAGATTCTGCTACAAGGCTCTGTGTCATACTTTTTACATCATTACCAGTTACGGATAAGGTATAATCACCCGTTTCTTTTCCTTCTGCCGATTTTTCTGCACGTTTCTTTGCAGCTTTTTCTTCCTCTGCTTTTTTAGCAGCTCTTTTTTCTTTTATCTTTTCCTCTTTTTCTCTGTTCTCTTTTGCCTTTCGTTCAGCATTCTCTTTCGCTATTTTCCCATCTGGATCATTTGTACAAGATGCTGTCTCTATAATATTTCCGTTTGCATCAATCATATAACTCTGATTTGTCACAGTGCCCAAACATCCATTAATCGTATCTTTTGTACAATCCGGAATGGCTGCTAAGTTTTCCTCCAAATACTTTGCTTTTTCCGGATCATTCATGCACTTTTGTAAAAATGCACTTGAAACAGATACCGTTGTCGGAATACCCTGCATTGAAGTCAGCCCTATATTCATATAATGGTATTTTCCTTGCAAGTATTTTGAATAATCATTTACATTACTATACCCTGTCTTAATCTGCTCTGTTTTTGTCACACCGGGACGTGATGTTTTTAATTCAACTGTACTTGTTGTCACGTTGCCATCTTTTGTATTTGTACTATCCTTTTCACTATCTGTTTTTTTTACAGTATTCTTATAATTTGAAGCATAATACGATGTGTAACTGCTGTTATTGATACCCGTAATTGCCATAATCCTACCTCCCTGTTATTGAAACTTAAAATAATTTCTATTATATTGAACGACTTGGATATTTAATTTCTCTCAGCCTCAATATGATATGTAATTACTATTTTTATTTGTAAATCATAGTACTAACATCATCAAATCTTAATGCTCATCAATAACTGCTCTCTATTAGGCTGAATCATTGTATATTTCTCCTTAAATGAGGTAATTGCACCATACATTTTCTCAGTTAAATTTTCTGGGATTTCGTCCTTTCCCCTGGTTTTTTGCTCCTCAATGTAAGCCGATGCCAAAGTTGACCTTGTGGTAATTTTTGAAATTTTATTCATTTCTTCACCAATAATTCCACGGGCATGCTGATTGGTTGTCTCCATTGTCACAAAGTCATCCACTGTTTTTTTATATGCAGCATCTAAATTGCTTAACTCTTCATCCTTTGTAAGCTTACGAGGTCCATTTTCATCAGCTACATATATTTCTCTGGTTCCATTTTCATAGCCCTTCACAATTTCATCATATAATTCTGCGTATGCTTTAACATAATTATTTGCCTTGTCAGTAATATTTAAGGCACTTTTTCCTGTATCAACATTTTGATTCTGCTGTGCTGCCTTCTTTTGAATTTCATAACTATAATCAATATCACTGATTTTTTTACTCGCTAACAGTTCCTTTCTTTGAACCACATCATCATATTTTTCCTGTCCACTCTGCTGTATACGATTACGATAATACTCCAATCCCTCATTAGAAATCGAAAGCTTCACTGATTGCCCCACTGTATGTTTTTCGTTTGTCTGACTATTTCCTTTCTGTACTTTATCAGTATTTTTTTCCATTATTGAATTCGTATTATTCATGTAATTAGATATTTTCATATCCTATTTTTCCTCCTTAAAACCCATTATCTTAGTTTCACCTCGTGGCTCACAAATAAATCTATCTATAACTTTATATCTACTGACTTCCTGCCACTCTCAACAGACTCTCTTGTAATACCATCCAATGCGCCAGCCGGTATTGGTTTACCAGCTCTCCATGTAGGATCTTCGACTTTTGCAGCTTCTGCAAATGCCTGTCTGTATTGATGTTCATATTGTTCCATTGTCCAGCCTGCTGATAAGCGGTCATCCTTATCCATTTTTCTGTATAAATTGTTATATACACTCTCCCTTTTGGTAGTATCACCATTTAAAGTACCATTTTCATTTAAGAATTCTTTCTTTGCCAGTTCAAACATTTCTTCCCGGCTGCTCTCTGGAATAGAAATGATATGTTTATAACTGTTTCTGTTCTCATCCGTTACAGCAAGTCCCGTTAGTCCGGTATTCGGATCAATCCAGTCTCCATTTTTGTCATATTGGCTCATCAGGTTCTTAATTGCCTGAACATTCGTAAACATTGCACCGTTTCCATTCTTCATCATCTCACTCAATGCTGCTTTATACTTTTTACTGTTTGTGTCAATCCCTGCTGCTTTTAATTGTTTCTGTACAGAGCTGCTGTTCATTTGGGACAACTGAATATTGTTGACTAAATTTGTTTTTGATGTTCCAAATGTCGTTTGAAATAAAAAACCGTAGTCCGTAATTCTTGACATAAGCGAAACCTCCCATCATTAAATTTTTTATATGTATCATCCATTTTATTTTTTTATATCGACACACTCCTTCTGATATTTTACCTTTTCTGCACCAAGTACGATTTTTTTGCACGAAGTAAGACTTTTTATGAATTGAGGAATAACTCAGCAATAAATTTATTTCCATCACTTTTCAATATTAAATTTCCATCATATTTTTTTACACTGCTCTGAACATTCAGCAGTCCTATTCCACCGCCTTTTCCTTTCGCTGATACCGGAAAACCATTTTTCCACTTTACCTCCCCGCAGTTATTTTCGATGCTGGCAGCTATCATTTTATGGTATGAGCCAATCTTAATCGAAATATATTTCTCTCCTTCCAGCTTCTCTGCTGCCTCAATCGCATTATCTAATAAATTTCCAAAAATAGTTGTAATGTCGATTGGTGCAAGGAAATTCAGATTCACATTATCCACCTTTATGGTTACTGAAATACCTTTTTCCCTCATAACGGATTCTTTATCGGTAAGAAGAATGTTTAATATTGGATTTTCTGTGTATTGAACCGGAATGAGTGGCTTTAACAGTTCTCTGATTTCCGCTGCATATTCTCCTGCCGTATTCCCCTGCTCTGCACCATATAATCCTTCGATTGCTTTAATATGCTTATTTACATCATGTAATATGTGGACGGTTTGATCATATTTTTTTGTCTGCGTCAAATAGTATTCGTATTGTACCTTTGCCTGTTCCCTGCATTTTCTATATCGTCATGTTGATATTATTACTTTACTATCCTGCACACTCTCTGGGAGTGACTGTATCTATCAAAAAAGAAGCCAGCAGTTTATTCACGCACTGCTGACTTCCTATAATACTACTCATTTTATTTACTTCGCTGCGTCTCAGACAATTTTTTTATTTTTAAACATAACCTCTGTTTTCCCGCCATCCCTTTACATACCACCTGATTCCAACATATACCAGTTGCACGAATAATAAGAGAAATAGCAGATTGATTGGCAATACTTCCTTTATCCAATCCCCAAAGTAGATAGCTATTGCCATACTTACAAGTATCACCATTATGGTAATCATATCCCAACAGTATTTCTTATATAGCCCTGCAATCTTTATTTCGATAAATGCCAAAAGTATTCCCACACCCACCAGACATCCACCGCAAATCAATATTCTTATCAGCCAGTTTATAATTCCGGCAACGACAGGATTGGATATTCCATCACTAATCTGTGCCACGTTCTTTCCTGCCAGTACAACCCAGCCAGCAATGGTCTGTGTGAAAGTTGCGATTGTATCAAAGAATACCACGCAATCAGAAATAAATATTTTTGACCTTATCATCTGAAAAAGAGTAGTTGATACGGAATACCATATCAGCAGAAACATCAATGCTTCATACATGGCTGTTTTTGTTTTATATCTGCCTGCCAGTTTTTCCCTCTGCATATCATACTTTTCCTTAGCTTTCAGATAAGCTGTCTGTTTACAATTCCCGCACTTTTGATAGAGTACCGGCTTTTCAACCGGTATCTCTACTTTTTTCTGATGGGAGAGTGCATAATCCCGTTCCTGTTCTGCCTGTCTCTGCTTATCTCGACATTCCTCTATCATGGCTTGGACGGTGTGTGTTTTCTCTTTCTCGCTCTGCAACAATTCTTTTGTTTTCCTCAAGTCGTTCTTTAAGGCTTGAATGTTCTCTGTTTTGTTCTCGCTGTTTAACTTCTCGTTCAAGGTCAGCGATTCGTCGAGCTGCACTTTCAGTTCCCTGATAGTCCGGTCTTTCTGGTCGAGTTCTTCCTGCATCTGCTCTGTCAGCAGAAGCAACTCTTCCAGTTGATCGTCGCTCTTTGAGTTTCTTAATTCGTTCATCAATCAACCTTCCTTTCTCTAATTGCTGTTCAAGTTCAGTAATTCGCTGTTCTGTTTCTGCAATAGCCGGTTCTCGCTGTTTAATTTCTGTGCCAATTCCTGCCATTGCTGATTTTCGTCTGTGAGTTTCTGTATCTGGTCTGTCTTTTCTTCCAGAAGCATCAACAGTTCTTCTGTATCCGGTAAGATTTGTAGCAGCTCTGACAATTCTTTCTCTAATTGCTGCAATCGTTCTTCCTGCTCCTGAAAGCACATCAGCTTCTCGTCCTTTTCCTGTATCTCCTGAAGCATCTCTGCCATGATATTCTGCTGTTCCTCTATCTGTGTAATCATTGCTTCCATCATGGGAATTACTTCTTTGCTTTCTTCTAATGTCATTCAACCACTCCCTCCACATCGACAATGCACCGGATACCTTACCAAAGGTTGCAATTACCTTTTGCAGCAGTGCATTTTGTTTTTTTATCATCTGGTTTTCCTCGATCTTCCATGAACCTTTCCTTATCTGCCCGGTGAGATATTTTTCCTCAATCTTCCTTGCATCTGCACCCTCATGAATCGTAGGGACTTTCAATTTGCCCTGTCTTTCATAAGAGCGGTGGTCAATCAGATTGTCTATGGATAAATGCCGGTTACACATCTTTGCCCATTCGCTTCGCCATAACTCACAATTCTTTGGATTGTTCCAGCCGGTAGCGTCAGTCAGAACCCTTTTCCATTGTTTTCTGTTTCTTGCCCCGACTTTCTGTACTCCGTTTTCATCAAGTACCGGAATACGGATTCCATGACGGTCTGGATTTTTCTTATCCTGCCACCAGTCCGGGTGGGATTCATCAACCACGATATTTCCGTCAGTATCTCTGACAAAATCCCAGTCCTTGACTTCCTTGTTGCCCCATGAGTGGTCTGGATTGAATGGTCGCATGGTTACAAGTAAATGCACATGTGGGTTCCCGTCGCCCTTATCGTGTATGCTCCAGTCGGCACACATTCCCTCGTCCACGAAAGTCTTTTGAATATATTCGGTTGTATAATCAATCTGTTCCTGTCTGCTCCATTCTTTCGGCAGGGAAAATTCAAATGAGCGTCCAAGCTGTGCATCTGCATTTTTTTCTATCTTCAATACCTCATTCCATAACCGCTGTTTCTGAAATGTGATTTTAAACTTTTCCAGTGCGGCATCTTTATCATCCGCTCTTTTATAACGGATAGACTGTTGAAACCTTTTTATATTTTCTTCCGGTACATGCAGCCATTCAGGAGGTGCATTTTCGCACATCATCAGACTGGTGTAGACGACTTCCTTTTTGGAAGTATAGTAACTGATTCTGCCTGTTTCCTCATTCTTCATCACATCTCCATTAAGATATGCCGATGCGGATATGACAGATTTTCCTTTACTGCGCCCGACAATCTTTACTGTAAAGTGAAATATCGCCATGATACGATTCCCCCTTTCTGCCGTATCCGGCATTGATTTCCGACAGCATCTTCTTCTGGTTTTGCAGGAGTGAAGCTGTCGGAACGCCCTCTGCGCAAGAGTGCCCCCTGCGGCATGAGCAGGTCTGGCTGAAAGCCCCGCCGACGGAACGAGCCCGGCAAGCGTAAGCGCAGACCGGTTGCCACTTGTGGCAAACTTATAAGGACGACCTCTGGTTGTCCATAAGTGCGCCCTTCATTCAAAGGCAATGAAGGGAATGGAAAAACCACTCCCTCCGCCATTACACTTCCTCCATATCTGTAAGTGGCTCTTTCTGCATCGCCTTTGAGAAAAACTTTCCGTTTGTTTCCTGCCTTTTTAAGAAGCCTATCAACTTTGGTAAATCTTCCTCCTCAATCGGACAGCCAAGAACCGATTCCACTGCGCCACCAATCTGACAGAGCCTGTGGGTTCGTTTTTTACTTTCCTCTGCTTTCTTTCGCTTTTCCAGTTCCTTCCGCTGTGCAATGAGCTTTTTTGTAGCTTCAATGCTTTCCTGTTCCTTTTTCTCTAATGCACGTATTCTTTCTTCATAAGTCTTTGTTGATTTCGCCATATCGTCTTCATCCTTTCTTTTTCCGATAAACAACAGTTCCCGGTTGCATATCAGGAGAAGCACATGGTATAATCCTCTTGCGTGTAGGTATATCATGGCTTCGGTCTGATAGAACCTTTGGCGGTTTCGTAGGAAGCCGCCTTTTTAAGTTGCCACATTTCTTGTGACAGCTTTTACATTTCCTTTATCCCTCAGATCTCGCCCCTCGTTGGCTTCCATGAACTTTTCCAGAATGTCAGTTTTAATAAGGACTTTTCTTCCGACTTTTAATACCGGAAGCTTCTTCCATTCAACCAGCTTTCTCAAAGTGTTTCTGCCAATTCCTGTATAGTCGGCTGCTTCCTCGATGGATAATGCAATCTTTCTTTCCGTCATCTTGTCACCTCCCGTTAAATTGCATTATGCAATTTTTGTTGTGCTGTTAGTATAGCGGTTTTATATTGCGTTGTCAAGCGTTATGAAATTTTAAAAATAATCATTAAGTTGCATATTGCAATTATGTGAGGTACATGCTATAATTCATACATACCGAAAAAGGAGGCAATCAGCATGAAAGATAAAGAACTACGCAAGCTGATAGGTAGCAGGGCAAAACAGCGTCGTCTGGAATTAAATCTGACACAGCCTTATGTTGCAGAGAAGATGGGAGTTACCGCTTCCACAATCCTGCGTTATGAGAATGGTTCGATTGACAATACCAAAAAGATGGTGCTGGAAGGTCTTTCGGAAGCACTTCATGTATCTATTGAATGGCTCAAGGGGGAAACCGATGAATACGAAACCGATATTACGGATAAGAAAGAATTACAGATTCGTGATGCAATGGGCGATATTCTCAAACAGTTACCTCTCGACCTTAGTAAAAAGGAAGATGCTTTTTCCAAAGATTTACTGCTGTTGATGTTAAAGCAATATAACCTGTTTCTGGAATCATTCCAGTTTGCCTGCAAGAATTACAAGGGCAACACGAATGAAGCGGATATTGCAAAGGCAATGGGATTTGAATCGAATGATGAATATAACGAGATTATGTTTCTCCGGGAGATCACCCATACCGTTAATGCCTTTAATGATATGGCAGATATTGTAAGGCTCTATTCCAAGAAACCGGAAATGGCAGAACAAAGGCTTGAAAATCTTTTATCAGAAGTTTTGTATGAGGATTCCGATTCGGTATAGAACGACAACCGGAGTTATGATACAATGAGCACGAGCAAGTCAGGCTGTTTACAGATTTGACGAGCGGCGAATTGGCTTATGGACTTGTCCATAAGATGCCTACACGCAAGAAGCATTTCATCAGTTCCGATTGTCTGATATCGAAAGGAGACACACGATTATGGCAAAAGGATCTGTAAGAAAAAAAGGAAAGAAATGGTACTACCGCTTCTATGTAGAAGATGCAAGCGGCAATCTGGTTCAGAAAGAATACGCTGGAACAGAAAGCAAAAGTGAAACGGAAAAACTGCTCCGTCAGGCAATGGACGATTACGAAAGCAAGAAATTCATTGCAAAGTCGGAAAATATTACAGTTGGAGAATTACTTGATATATGGGCAGAGGAAGAATTAAAGACCGGTACTCTCAGTAATGGGACAGTCCAGAATTACCTTGGTGCTATTACCAACATCAAGAAGCATCCAATTTCAGAGAGAAAGTTGAAAAATGTAACATCTGAGCATTTACAAGCCTTCTTCGATCTGCTTTCCTTTGGTGGCACTTATCCAGATGGTTCAGAAAGAAAAGGTTACAGCAAAGATTACATTCGTTCTTTCTCGGCAGTATTACAGCAGTCATTCCGGTTTGCAGTATCACCAAAGCAATATATCACTTTCAATCCGATGCAGTATATTAAGCTGAAATACCAGACGGATGAGGTTGACCTGTTTTCTGATGATGACATGGATGGCGATATACAGCCAATTCCACGAGAGGATTATGAAAGACTGATTGAATTTCTACAGGATTACAATCCACCGGCAATACTTCCAATCCAGATAGCTTATTATGCAGGACTTCGTATCGGTGAAGCCTGTGGTCTGGCATGGCAGGATGTAAATCTTGAAGAACAGTGCCTTACGATCAGACGCAGTATCCGATATGATGGTTCAAGGCACAAGAATATCATCGGACCAACCAAACGAAAAAAGGTAAGGATTGTTGATTTTGGAGATACACTGGCAGAGATTCTTCGCAATGCCCGAAAGGAACAACTTAAAAACCGAATGCAGTACGGAGAACTTTACCACAAAAACTACTACAGAGAAGTAAAAGACAAAAACAGAGTTTACTATGAGTTCTATCATCTGGACGGAACAGAGAATGTTCCAGAAGATTATAAGGAAATATCCTTTGTCTGCTTAAGACCGGATGGAAGTTTGGAACTGCCAAGCACGTTAGGAATTGTTTGCAGGAAGATTGCTCAGAAACTGGATGGATTTGAAGGATTTCATTTTCACCAGTTGCGACACACCTACACAAGCAACCTTCTGGCAAATGGAGCAGCTCCGAAAGATGTACAGGAACTGTTAGGACACTCAGATGTCAGTACCACAATGAATGTCTACGCCCATTCCACAAGAAAAGCCAAGCGGGAATCCGCAAAGTTACTTGATAAAGTGGTAGGCAACGACTAAATAAAACTTTCCCTTATTTCCCTTACGATTATCTCATAAGGGCAAAAATAAGGGAAAATACATATCATTTCACTCATGAATGGGCTGAAAAGCCTGTAAAATAGGGAAAGTTAGAAAGATATTTCGGCAAACTTGAATTTTTCTTGTTACTTATTTTTTTGATTGTGGCGCTTCTTATTCCACAGTGAACCTACCAACATACCGATTGCAGCGATTATTGCTCCGGCTACAATCATTCCCAAGTCAGGGGCATTCAGTTTGTTAAAAGCAATGTTGTTTGCCATTTTGAATGTGCCATATTCAGCAAGCATATACATTACGCCAAAGAAAAGAGTGAATGCCCATTTTCCTTTTCCCCAAAAGTTATTTTTACCAATAACAATAGATACAATAAATGTGGATATAGGAAGAATAAACCAAAGAAACATCAAACTGTAACCCATAGCGTCGCTTCCACTTGTAAAAAACCAGAACACTATCATTGCAAACGCCCAAATCAAGAGATAGGAGAGAATCGTAATAATCTTGTTTCTGTTGGCATTGCTTTTCACAACATTCGTACTTTCTTCAAGATAATCATAATAGCTTTTCATTTTTTGTTCTCCTTTCAATAGATAGTCAAGAGAAACATCGTAGCATTCGCTCATTTTAATGACGCTGATAATATCTGGATAGGATTTTTCATTTTCCCAATTTGAGATGGTCTGACGACTCACACCCAACAATTCGGCAACCTGTTCTTGCGTCAGCTTTTTTTCAATTCGGGCTGCCTTGATTTTGCATCCAATATCATGCTCCATGCCACTATACCTCCTTGCACTTTTATTGTAGGAAAAACACTCACTATTGTCTACAAAATAGCTTTGACATCACTTATTATGCGTGTCAAAATCCTTTTACATCTGCCAAATTCCGAATCTATGCCTTTCTCTTAAGTGATTTAAAAAATAATCCACTCACAATCAACATCAGCACAGCCTGAACATCTGAAGCAATCAACTGTCCTATTGCAGCTACAGGAATAGGTTGCAATGGCCATGGTTCAACAAATGAAGCAAGGCAAGCCCTAAAAACCCAAACCACTGTAAGAAAGAAATAAAAGTAGATTACTTCCCGATTCATTGCCAATGCTCTTTTGCCTAGCATGATAAGCAGCACACTTAATCCAAACAGCAATAATGAAAAGCAGTAATTGGTGTAATCAATCCCTACTATAAGATTCTCATACTGCATTGGAAGATAGTCATACCATTGAAACATCCATGGAACAAAGAAATGCCATAGTCCAACCAAAGCGCTAATTACAACTGTAATAAAATATAAGATGCGTATTCCTTTTTTCAAAACAATCCTCCTACATACTTCGATTTGTATTATTGGTTATTATATTTGGCGGCTTGTTCTTTCCAGTATGCCATAATATTTTCAACCATTGTAATACACTCATTTTTAGCAGTAGTTTCATTATATTCTTGCATATTGCTGAAAATATGTCCGCATGGTTCTAAATCATCATCTTCAAAACCACCACAAACGCCAACAAGCCATTTACCAAGCAACGACGCTTTGAATTTGAAAATGTAATAATGCATTTCATTAAAATCAAATTCACCTGCACATTCAATTTTGAAAGGCTTTTTTCCTAATTCATGAGGGTCAGATAACCATTCAATCATTGCTGTTTGTGCTGCGTATAGCTGTTCCTTATTCATTTCCATATACCTCCAAAAATTCCGATTTGTTTTACCCATTTTAACATAAAACTCACCCAAGTTAAAACTACAATTATCAATCATTCTACTCCCCCTGACTCCAAGTGCCACAAAAGTGCCCAACTTGCCTACAAATATTCCCAGTGTTTATGCGGGTTTTCAAAATTACAATAATTAATGCATGGAAATAATAAAGAATGAATTTCTTCACAAGACGACCGTTCCCCTCCTAGTCACTAAGCACGGAAAGAAAAAAGGGAATGGTTTTTCAACCATTCCCATCTTAATGAGCCCACCGGGGTTCGAACCCGGGACACCTAGATTAAAAGTTGTTAGATTCCTGCATTTCCCTGGTTAAATGAAAATAGAAATGCCGTATTTATGCGGTTTTCCGGTTATTTTTCTCTCTGGTATTTCTTCGATTCTTTTCTTTCCTGGTTAATTGAAAATAGAAATGCCGTATTTATGCGGTTTTCCGGTTATTTTTTCTCTCCGGTATTTCTTCGATTCTTTTCTTTCCTGGTTAATTGAAAATAGAAATGCCGTATTTATGCGGTTTTCCGGTTGTTTTTCCCTCCGGTATTTGATAATATATTTATGGAGTGCTACCAACAACGGTAGGCGGTTAGTCTTTCATCTTCTCAGAAGGGAGGTGATAGACATGGTTACTTTTACAGATTTGTTTACATATACACTTGTGTTATGTGCAGTCGTGACACTCGTTGTCACTTGTTGTAATAAACCAAAAAAATAACCGCCCCAGTCCGGAAAACTAAGCGGTTATTTTTTAACACTTATTGTAAGGGCTAACCTTCTATCGGTAGCACTCTTTTTACATCTTTATATTATCATTGTTATGCTGCATTGTCAATTTTTATGTCTGTTTATCCAATCTTCAAATCTGATGATTTTGTTTTTACTACATATTTTTGTTCTTCTATGTCTAACAATTTTCTAACAGCTGCTTGAGTTCCTGGATCAGCTGCGTTATATGCTGCTTGTATTTTATTATCGTTTTCTATCCCCAGCAATTCATATATTGTTATGTCTAGTAGTTCACATATGGGAATTATGTATTTTATTGGTGGTTCTGTTCCTCTATTGTGCCAATTGGTTATCACATTGTTTTTTACATTTAAATATTTTGCTAAGTCTGCATTTTTAATGTTCTTTCTTTCCATTACTTCAAATATCTTTTCATTTACTGTCATTTTACCCCTTTCAATTTATATTCACAATTGGGAATATTTTTATTGACTTTGTTCCCATTTGGGAATATAATGTGTTTGTACTTAAATAAAGATAGTTACATACCGCAGACAAACCGCTACTGTTTATCGGTAGGGCTATCTTAACAAATAATTATATCAAAGGGCTGACAATCTAGCAATGTCGGAGCAGCTCGGAAAAGAGGTATTTTATGATTTTAAAAGATATTTTAACGGGTGAACAAATTGATATGCTTAAGAGTGATTTAAGTGATCATGATTTGTTTACCCTTCTTTTTTTGAATTATGAAGAAAAGCATAATTTTTTCAGAAATTTTAGAAGTACCTGGTTAGCAAAGTATGATGAATATTTAACTCGGTTTAATTACTTATATGAGGAATCTTTAAAATATAAAGATTCTGATAAAGTTAAGTATATCGGTTATTGTGATCGTACTCATTCTGTTTTTCTTGATATGGATCGTTGCATGAATTTTGTTAGAATCTATGACATTCTTCTTGATTTTATTTGATAGTTTGGCGAGCTATGCGCCTTAACTTTATATTTTTACATTCCTCCCTTTTTATTTCGAAACACGGATAAAGCGACTATCCGTGTCGTGATCGTATTAGCCGGCGATTGCTTTGAAGATGATAGGCCAGAAAGGAAAGAATTATGGAAGATTTTATTACTGTTTTAAGTGTAGGAAAGCCTTATGACATTGTTCCAGAGAATGGAGCCGGTGATCGTGTTACTGGCTGCACAATGTCTTATGTAACAACACAGGATATAACAGCGAATTATGCCGATGAGGAAACTGGTACTCTTGGATATGCTCCATTGAAAGAGCGTATGCCTGTTGAGTTCTATGAAATAGCTAAGGCTAACGGGCTTCCTGCTGTTGCTAAGGTTGTCTATGGTATGAAGTCATCTGGAGGAAAACAGACACTTTATATAAAGGGTCTTGACTTCGTACCAGTTTCAGGAGCTGCAAAGGCTTCTAAGTAGTTATCACATTTGGGGTTGTGCAAGAATCACAGCTTTCAAAATGGTAGTGATAACCCCACATAATGTCATTACAGGTTTGAGCATACCGGGAATATTACTCCTTTCCCGGTGTGTATGCCTGAAACCTTGTATATTTACTTAGGCACATGAAAATACATGAGTCGTGTGCTTATTAAGTGTAGAAGGGAGATGTACATATGTCTTTTGCATCTATTAGCTGGTTGATTTTTGGTCTTGCTGTTCTGCTCTGGGTAGTGATTCTTGTTGTATTTGTAGTTATCAAGATTCGCAACACTGTGCAGCGTAAGAAATACAGTGTTAAGCAGGATGGAGATGTTTCAACGGAATATGAAAGCAGAGGTTTGCATTAACAAGCTTTCTTCTTTCGCCGCTGTCCTTCTCTCCCGGCTGCTGTGCGTGACTTAAATGTGTTGTGTGCGCCCCGGCGCAGGTAAATACATATATTCCGGAGTTTTCTCCCAACAACTGGAGAATTAAGCGGTTCTTTACCTAAACGGAATATGTAAACCCTGCGGAACGTTAACCCTACGTAAGGCGTTACCGGTTAATTCGTAAGGCGTTAGACAAGGGTCCGGGAATGTAAGGCCCGGAAGTGCCGGGGCGCACACATAAGCGTTTGGTCACAGCCTGCCGGGGAAACTGTAGAGGAAAGAGAACATGTGTATTGTGAGAAAAATATGAAGTATATCCGTTTATTCTTCCTGGTCTCGGCTGTGGCGCTAACATTAAATATGTTTTCCGTAACAGCACATGCAGCGGAAACAGAAACAGAATTGCAGACAGTCACCCAGGAAGCATCAGAAGAATCAGGTGGATCTATAGAGGTTAATAATAGTGATACTATATATATTGTGTTTCTTCTCTCTGCAATATTCGGTTCATTAGTTGCATTTGCTTTCTGGGAGATATTCAGGGGGTAAATATGGCAGATTGTATTTTTAAAGGTTTTATGTTTGGTTTCTGGTTTATGATGTTTTCATGTATTGTCGGATATTTAGCCAGAAAAATGCTTTTTACTATTACAGGCTTTTTAAAATAGTATATAGCGCTTTTGCGTTATAAATATATATTTGGAGGTAAATGTTATGAATCCAATGATCGTAGCAGGTGAAGGAGATGCAGTATCCGTACTTCCTGCAAATGTTGTTACAGCACTCCAGCAGGGTGTTGGAAAGGTTGCACAGGGAGGCCAGGAAGGTCTTGTCGCAATTCTTCCAGCTGGCTTAGGTGTTTTTGGTTTATTCTTCGGTGTAAGAATAGCTATCAACTTCTTCAAGTCTCTTGCTCACTAATCTAACAGGTTAATGAGGGGAACATGTACCGGAATCACCCCGGTACATTCGTAATTTAGTTTGTGGGATTATTTATATATAGGAGTAGAAAAATGGGATATTTATTATTGCTTATATTTGTCTTAACCTGGTTAAATGTCAGGAAGATAAGAAAAGCTGTTATCTATCTTGCAGTACAGGAAGGATATTCAGGAAGCTTAAAAACAAAGATTCTTGATGTCATAACTGATTATGCTGCAGAGCGTAAGACAGAAAAGAAAGTCAGGAAGAAGCAGCAGAAAGAAAAGAAGCTAAAAGATGTAATAGATCGGGAGCTTGCTCCAGAGAGTGAGGTGCAGGATGAAACATCTTATTCTTGAGATTATAAAGGATATTATCTTTACCTTTGTTTTTTATTTTGGGGTTGTTTTTTTTGGTTGTAAAGCATTTGGTGATAATCCTTTTGATTTAAAACTTTTCATTATTGTTTTTATTACGTTCTCTTTAGTCTGTATTAGTTTTGATGTTATTGATTATATTTATGCTAAAAGATCTAAGAGTGAGGTGCAGGATGATTAAAATACTTGAAAATGTTTTTTTTGCTTTTTTAGCTGATATTCTTGGATATTGTTTTGTATTTGCTAAAATGAAATCTTTTGATTTAAAGATTTTTGTTGTTGCTTTTTTCTTCACCTTTTTAGTTCTTAACATTCTTGATTTTATTGATTATATTTATGCTAAAAGATCTAAGAATAAGGATGGTGATGATAATGAGTAAGGTTTTACCTGATTACGGTTATTTAATAGGTCTTAATGGTGAAATTGTACCAGGTGAAGAAGAATCTGAGTACATAGAACGTTATTTACCTGTTTTTTTGCTTTATTATAATGTTCGTTTAGCTGTTAAGCTTTATCATTCTTTACTGGATTCTTCAGATAGTGATGAAAAAGATAAAGAACCAGTTGAAACCCAACAAGATTAGATATATAATCATCTTGCCGATTATATTATTAGATTGGGGGGATTGGATGATTGGTTTGGCTGCTGATGGTCGGTTGTTTGGACTGGATGCGCAATTGTTATTTGATGCTGCTATTACTGCTATATGTATTTTTTTATTAATTATCTTTGTTATCATATTTATAATATTTAATAAATTTGTTATTAATTTTATAAAGCAAGTTATAGATTATTTTAGGGTAAAAAAAGAATATTATCAAAATCATATTAATGACAGGCAAGACTAAATCTTGTCTGTCATTTTTTATTTAAGGGGGTTTTTATGAAAAGAATCATTGCTTTTTCTCTTGCTATAATTGTATTTGCATTATCTATTATTATATATCTTCCTGATATTACTTTTGCAAATGATGCTTTTATTATTAGTAAAAATTCTGATGAAGCAACTGGTCTTTCTTCTGATGAAGCTCAAAAGGCTATTGATGCAAATGCTGACATTCGTGGTAAAGATGGGGTTACTATGCTTTTATATACTCCATCTGATTCTTATAATTATACTTTTTCAAATTATGGTCTTACTTTTCATATGTCTGATGCTCAAGCTAAAGCTATGTTAATGTCAAAAAAGACTAATCAACAGTTTGCTGTTTTAGTATCTTCATTTTTATCTAATAATTCTGTTATTCGTGGTTTTGTTTCTTCTGTTGGTGCTCTTTCTACAGGTGATTCTTCTTTGCTTACTCGTGTTCTTGATAATTGTACAACAAATTACAACTATTTAGATTCTCTTAATTATGACGAGGACAGCCAGACAATTACAATGAGCAATGATAATGGCAGCGTGGACAAGCTTAGGGAAGAGATTAAGAAATATTATTATGATTTGATTGGATTAAATGAATGGAAAGCTTCAGGAACTGTAAAAGAATGGGTTGATTCTCCTACTTTTCGTAAATCTTTTGATTATGAAGAGGATTATAATAATGGTTATGGTTATTCTCAATATAACTATGTTATTTGTAGTGGTCAATATTTCAGTTATTTCTTTAATGAAGCTGATTTATTTTATATAAGTAACGATGAACGTATTAACCTCACTGTTGATAACTGGGCTGTGTTGTTTTATAAAGTATATTTTTATAACAAAGGCTCTTCAACTTCTTCTTTTATTCCCGCTGATAAAGCTGGGTTAATTACTCATTATCAATATACTTATCATGATGTTACTGAATGTGCTTTATACAGAAGCAATTCTTATGGTTTTGCTATATATCCCAGTCCTGCAACCTGGTCATCTGAAACAAGCAAAGAGTCATCCCGCAATATTCTTTTGTATTCTAAAGATAAAAAACCGCTTAAATATTTTTCTTCTTACGGTGCTTTATATAACTATATGCATGGAGATCAGAATGCATATCTTAGCAGCAAGATAGAAGAAACCGGAAAGGATATATCTTACAGTATTAAAGATATGAATGAGAATCTTGGTACAAAGATGGATGAGCTGATTGATTCTATTAACTCTGGCAAAGGAAACATGAGCGCAGATGAGCTGCAGAACGCTATTGATAAAGGCCTGGATGAGCTTAATAAGAACACAGAGGATATAAAAGACAATACTTCTTCTATCCTGGATAAGCTCGAGGAACAGAACCAGATTCTTCTGCAAATTCTCGGTGTAACTGAATATATAGCATACCAGACAACAAAGGATGATGGCTCTTCTTATACCAAGACAGATTTAACAAATACAATAAATAAAATATATAACGGTCTTGGTAATGCGATTCTTTACGGCAAGAATACGCTGACTGATTCCGGTGACAGTTCTGGAGCTGCTTCACAATCTTATATTGTTACCAGGGAAGATTTTAAATTGTCCAATAATATATATACTTCCTCCGGCTCCGGTGTTTCTCCTGGTACTCCGGTTGTTGCTTATTCGTTGGATGATTATTCTGTATATGATGATTCTAATGATTATGATGTTGGTATTGCAGCACAGGATATTAATAACATGGATATACATGACGGATTGTTTGGAAAGTTTCCTTTTAGCGTTCCATATCAATTGTATGAATGGTTGCAGGTTCTTCAGGCTGATCCGGTTGCTCCTAAGCTTGTTTATAATTACGGGTTTTTATTAGGTCATAAAGATGATCAGAAGTATGATCTTGTAATTGATTTTAATATATATGAACCCTGGGCGAATGTATGTAAGTCTTTCCTTCGTTTGTCCTTCACTCTTGCTATGTCCTTGTTTCTTTATAAAAAATTTAAGGGTAATTCTATTTTTTAGGGGGTGATATTATTAGTACATTTATTACGGCTGTTTTGTGTTCTGTCCTTGTTAATTTTCTTATTAATTTTTTTGGTGGAATTATTGAATTCATGTTAATTACACAGAATCTAATGCCAACTGATGTATTTAAAGGTCTGCTTGATGTTAATTCTGAGATTTTTATGGCTTGGATTCCTCAAATTAATTGGTTCGTTCCATTAGATTATGCTGTTACTTTATTTGGTGCATTTGTTGATGCATATGCTGGTTATATTATTTACGTTTATGCTCGCCGGATTCTTAAAAGTATCGTTTCAGGCGGTGGATTTTTAAAGATTCTGACTGTTTTCTTATCAGAATAAATTTTTTTAAGTGGGGTAAAAATTATGTCAATTGAATGTTATACAGGAGTACCCGGAAGCGGAAAAAGCTATCATACGGCCAGACGCATATATGACGCTCTCCGCTCCGGTGTTAATGTAATATCAAATCTTAATATTAATACTTCTATAATACCGCCTAAAAGCTCAAAAAAGGCATTAGGAAGCTTTATATATGTACCAAATGCGCAGTGGATAAATTCATCTATATTCCTTAAGTCGCCCATCGGTGGTAAGAGTGTCTGCAATGATACATTTTCTTACATATATGGCCTTGAGAATTTTGCGCTGCAGTTTCATAAGCGTAATAAAAAAGGTCAAATTTATGAGCACCAGACACTTATTATTCTGGATGAGTGCCAGACAATATTTAATCCCCGGAGCTGGAACAAGAAGGACCGGCTGCAGTGGATAGAATTTTTCACTATGCACCGTCATTTTGGTTATGATGTTATTCTTGTTACCCAGAACGATAAGATGATTGATAAACAGATCCGGGGAATCCTTGAGACTCAGGTGCTGCATAGAAACATTTCCAAATATAAAGCATTTGGTAAGATTCTCGCAGCTCCCTTTGGCGGGAATCTGTTTATGTGCATCAAAAGTATGTACGGAATGAGCAAAAAGGAGAGTCATATAAAAAGCTCCCTTTTGTTTGGTTCTTCCTTCTACTTTTCTTTGTATGATTCTTACACCCTTATTAAGTGATTTATGCGTGTGCCGGGAATGCCGGGCGAAGCGTAAGACATAACCGGCACACGCAAAAAATCGATGGAATTTGGGGTTTGACCACGGATATGTACTACGTGGTCTAAAAATCTTAATAAAAATACACTCAAACTAGCTTAAAATCTAGGTTTTTTATTAAAAATATCGTTCATTGAAAAGGGCTTTTTAATGAATTTTTGAGGGGGATAAAATGAGCTTAATTGAAAAGGAATTAAAAGACGGTGATAACAAATATTGGTTCTATCGAAAGCAGCAGAAAAACTTACATAACATAGATACATTTTATTATTCTGTTATGCTGGAGAATGATTTTATTGAGCCTGGTGATGAGAATGTACATTTTTTTCTTACACAATTGGACGCTTTTAAAAATAGGTGTCTGGAATCTAATGAAATATATGGGGAAATATATACTCCATTCGATCCGTTGGACTTTAGATGTTCTGATAATCTTGTATATGCCATTGGTAAGGGTAATTATGCGCATATATATAATCATGTTATATCCTGTCCGGATGTTTATGATATATATATTGCTTCTCATGTTCCAAATGCTGATACTCCGCAGATTGTTGTTCAGATCCGTTCTAAAGAATTATGGCTATCTGGTGTTAATAGTATATATAAGCGTTCTTTTGATGCTGTATCTAAAATATGCAGCTTGTATCATTTGAATATTAAAGAAGTCAACGAAAATAGAACAGATTTCTGTTGGCATACTAATTATCTTTCTAATCCTGAAAAGTATTTTAAAATAGATAATTTTGCTAAGATGCAGGTTAGTCACTTTAATGGTTCTAATATGCATTATGCTTTTCTTGCTAATGATGAATATGAAAATGATTATATTGCACTTGGTAAGCGTGGGGATAAATGCTTTGTCCGTATGTATTTGAAGACAAAAGAAGTTGTTGAAATGGGCTATAAGCCGTGGTTTATAAATCTTTGGTTTTTTAATGAGCTTATATCCAGATATGATAAATATGTTCTTGAAAATTGTTTTGATTTGAGGAATTGGAAAGTAAAAGACATTATCCGGCTACAATTTTATTATGACTATGGCCAGAATGAACAGTATAAACAAATGTGTTATGCTGCTATGGAGTCATATTTTAGAAAAGGCTCTTGCAATTGGGACTATGTTGGTAAGTTAGCAGATAAACTTACTCCAAAAATAACTACAATTATGAATGTTGAGTTTCAGGTTATGAGAAAGATGTCTAAATCTTTTTGTCTTATAGATCTGCATCCTTCGCATAAGGTAGATCATAGAATCAACATGTTTTTAGAAAATCATGAGCTTATAACAGATTATTTATTGACTTCTGTTCTTCGTCTGGTTGACAGGAATACAGCTCTTAAGAAGTGTGAATGTACTGATACACCATTCTGGCAGTCTATAAAGCGTACAAAAATGATTGATGTTAGAAAGAAGAATAAGAACATATCTCCTTTGCATCGTGAGTATTCAAGAGAGCATAATATTGAGGTTGTTAAGAACAGCTTTATTAATAAGGCTATTACGTTGGGAATCTATACACATGGTATTGATTACAAAGAGGATATCCAGACAACAATTGCTGATAATCTTTGCCTGCTCAATGATAATGATGTAAAGCGTGCTGAAAGGTATCGTTCTAAGGTTTCAACCCGTCTTAATAAAAAGGACTGGGAGGGTGATTTTAATGCAGCGTATAAGTGATTATATTAAAATGTTTATCTATGACAGAAAAGTATATTGTGAAGATGTAACTGTACAATCATATATCTTCTATCTTGGTCGCTTTACAAAATGGCTTGATAATGATGATTTTTCACTTTTAACTAAGCAGACTTTAAGAGATTACATATATTCTTTAAGATATCGAATGAAGAATACAAGTATTGCAACTAATTATCGCCCTGTGAAAGCATTTTGCAAATGGCTTTACCAGGAAGATTACCTGGATAAAGATATTACAATAGGTGTTAAGCTGCCAAAAAAAGATTCAGCCATTGTTGAACCTCTCACGGATGAAGAGGTGCATCAGATTGATGATACTATAATTAACAAGTCTGTGAATAAACATATAGCATTAAGAAATTATTGTATCTTTCATCTGGCTCTTGATTGTGGACTTCGTAGAAAAGAGATTGTTCAGCTCCGTAGGATGGATATTAAATCTGACAGATTGATTATACATAATGCTAAGAACAACAAAGATCGAATTGTATTACTTCCAAGATTCTTGTATTTTAGTTTGCGTAATTATTACAATGAATCACATTATGCACATGATCATGTTAAGAATGATTCTAAGATTGTTTTTTTAGATTTTTATGATATTGAGCCAATAACGCTTAATACAATTAAATGCTTTTATCAGGACCTTAAAGCATTATCTGGTATTGAGCGAATACATGGTCATTTATGCAGACATACTTTTGCTACAAGCTTTTTACAATATGGTGGAGACATGGAGAAGCTCCGTCTGTTTATGGGACATGCTGATTATGAGATTCTTAAGAATTATCTTCACTTGTCTCTTATATATCCAGATGTATATAAGATTGATGATATATTCTTTAATTAGCGGACACCTAGATTCTTTTTCATTTCTGCAGTAAACAATAAAAAAGACTTGCTTATTGGAATAAATCCAGTAAACAAGCCTTTTTTAATGAGCCCACCGGGGTTCGAACCCGGGACACCTAGATTAAAAGTCTAGTGCTCTACCAACTGAGCTATGAGCCCTCAATGTATACAATTATGAGTAACAATCTATATCAAACATCCAGCCTCGGATTATAACTACCGAGCTGGGCTAGCTGGATTCGAACCAGCGTAATGCAGGGATCAAAACCCTGTGCCT
>OOBY01000634.1_pt1 | contig 21383 bp, 19 predicted proteins | sample 1671751 | NCBI WGS metagenome assembly OOBY01 (sample SAMN06348189, study PRJEB24527) | human gut metagenome | biome: human gut; feature: ankylosing spondylitis patient; material: feces | host: Homo sapiens | place: China | collected 2015-10
CCGGTCGGTACGCACGGTGGTGTGAGAGGTCGGCTCTCCTATTTATTTAGGGGAGACTCCTACTCGATTCGCCAGAAGGAACGAAAGCATACGAATTTGCTGATGCCGGAGCTGTCCGAAACGACAGACCGCGTGGAGAAATATCTGCAAGGCCGAGGAATTCACCCGGTTATTATCCGTTATTGCCTGGATAACAAGTTGCTCTTTGAGTCTGCAGATTACCACAATGCGATGTTCGTGGGGTACGACAAGGACGGCAAAGCGAGATATGGCGCTCTGCGCAGCACCGTCAGCAGCTACAAGGGCGAGCTGACCGGCAGCGACAAGCACTTCTCTTTTTTCTTGGAGGGAAAGCCGAATGCGGAGCACATTCATGTGTTTGAATCCGCCATTGACCTGCTGAGCTTCGTAACCTTGGTGCTGCTGGCCGGGCGCGACTGGAAAAGCGAAACCTATTTGTCTTTAGCCGGTGTGTTCCAGACTAAACGAGAGAATGTTGTGCCGGTGGCCTTGAGCAGATTTCTTGACGAGCACCCATCCGTCCGCAAAATCCATCTTCATTTGGATAACGATGCCGTCGGACGAGGTGCTGTGAAAGGAATTGTTGGCGGGCTGCAGGGAAAATACCAGGTCTATGACGAGCCGCCCGCCCATGGAAAAGATGTAAATGACGAGCTGAAAATCCGTGTAGGACTTATGAGAGAAAGAAAGGAGCGGGAACGCACATGAACATTGCAATTTATCAGATCGACCCGGACCGGGACGAGAACAATGTCGCCTTCTTGAACTGTGAAAATCTGGAGCGCTTTCAGGGCTCTGCCGAACTTCGTAGCGAGATCTACGATAAGGTGTTCGAGGGCGAGGTGGAATGCGGTACCCTGGAAGAAGTGTACCAGATGTTCAACCTTGACCATCCGGACGGATACCGGGGCAGGTCCCTTTCCGTTTCGGATGTGGTTGAGGTCGTAGGTGAGGAAAAATCCACCTTCCATTTCTGCGACAGTATCGGCTTTCGGGAAGTGGATTTTGACCCGGATATGACCGAGCCCCTGAAAGAGAAGAAAATCAAAGTGGTGCTCTGTGAACCGGGCAAGGTTGCCAGAGTGGCAGAGATCGGGACGGAGCTTTCTGATTTGCAGAGGGTGGTCGGTGGGCTGATTGAGCCCTATTATCCCTTTGAGGAGCAGGTCTGCATCGTCTGCAACGATGAGGGCAAGTACAACGGCATGCGGCCCTGCCGAGCCATCTACGGAGAAGGCAGGGAGATGATGGACATTATCTTCGGCCCCTTTTTCATCTGCGATTGCAGCACGCCGTACTTCGGCTCCCTCAACAAGGAACAGTTGGAACGGTATAAGAAGCAGTTACAGAATCCGGAGCACTTCTTTCGGGTCGGCGGGGAAATCAAGGCCGTCCCCTATAAGCCCGAAAGGGACCACGAGCGCTGATGGAGGTGATGCTATGAAGATGATCGACGATGTAATCATAATTGGAATCGACAGCGGCTACGGCAATATCAAAACCGCAAACTGCTGCTTCCCGGCAAGCGTTTCCACCTATGCCAAGGAGCCGGTGTTCAAGGAGAATCTGCTTGTCTTTGAAAGCAAGTTCTACCTGATCGGTGAAGGGCACAAGGAGTTCCTTGCGGATAAGACGAAAGATTTTGACTACTATGTGCTGGCGCTTGCAGCTATCGCGCGGGAACTGAATATCCGAAAAATGACCTGCGGCAAAATCAGAATTGCGGCAGGTCTTCCTCTTACTTGGGTCAGCGGTCAGCGGGACGAGTTCAGGGACTATCTCTTGCAGAACAAAGCCGTAGACTTCTCGTTCCGAAATGTCTCCTACCATGTGGAGATCGTGGGCGTGGATGTATTTCCCCAGGGCTTTGCGGCGGTGGCAGACCGGCTCTCCGACTTTCGCGGCGTGAATATGATCTGCGATATTGGGAACGGCACCATGAATATCATGTTCATCAATGACAAAAAGCCGGTTTCCGGGAATATGTTTACGGAGAAATACGGTACACACCAGTGCCTGCTGGCCGTTCGGGAGAATGTCATGCGTGCGCATCACACCACCGTGGATGAGGCGATTATCAACCGGGTGTTTCGGTTCGGTACGGCAGACATCAAGGAGGATTATCTGAAAACCATTACTGACACGGCCACCGATTATGTGGAGGGCATTTTTCAGAGACTTCGTGAGCACGAGTATAATCCGGAGCTGATGAGGCTGTATGTTCTCGGCGGCGGCAGCTGCCTGATCCGCAACTTCGGTGTGTACGATGCTTCCCGTGTGACCATCAACGATGACATCTGCGCTACAGCGAAGGGGTATGAATATCTCGCGTATGTGAATCTTTTGAAAAACGGGGGTACCGTATGAGCTCTAAGCGACTCTCCTTGAGGTTTAATCTCAACAATCCGGGCGATCTGGCGGCATGGGAATACCTTCATCGACTCGATGGTGACTCAATCAACAAGGAAATTATTTCGATGATTAACGCCTCAAAGCAGAATAACGACCTTCGGGAGCTTTTGAGACAAACCATTACTGTGGCAATGCAGGGAATGGCTCTTCAGCCGGTAGAGAAGAAGGCAGAAATCAGCGAAAATGATTTGGCTGCGCTTGATTTTATCAATAGCCTGTGATGGCATCAATTTTGATGCCGCTTTTTTCTGCCCGAAAGATGGAGTGGCATCATTTTTGATGCCACATTTCCAAAGAATTGTAGGTGAAAACGATATGGAAAACGAAAAGCGCGCATTGTCCTGGCGGGAGTTCGTGGAGTCCGGCTTTGACGGTCGTGAATATCAGTTCCCTGATTTTGAGGGGACTTTTGCAGCGACGATCGCCTGTAAACGCTGGGATAGGAACAAAAACCTGTTGGCATATCTTGATTTCGATGACGGAAGAAAGATCATGACATCAGCATGGAGCGAAAAGAACTATTTGGGCTTGGCTGATATTCCTCTTAATACCCGTGTAAGTGTTTCGTTCCAGTTCTCTGCAAAGGGCATTTCGTACCTTAGAAGTGTCGAGGTAATTTGAATCGTGGGGTTGGTGGCATTGTCTTAACAAGCAACGAATCTGTCCGTACAGATTCCGCTTGTCTGGGGCAATGCCCCTGAAACCCCAACAGAAAGGATGAGTGTTTTTGAGAAAAAGAAATTGCAGAGTGGAGGTTTGCTTCACCAAGGACGAGCTGACCGTGCTTTCCAAAAAAGCAAAGAAAGCAGGGCTGTCCATTGGCGGCTTTGTTCGCCGCAGCGTAGCCGATAAGGAAATTAAGGAAGCGCCGCCTGCGGATATTCCCCTGCTGCTTCGTGCCATGCGGCAGGCGGGATAAAATCTGGATCAAACCTTGAAGAGATTCAACTCCACCAATGTGCCGGATATGCCGCAGTTTCGGAAGGGATTGGAGGAAATCAGAGCCGCCACGAAAATGGTGTCTGATGCGTACACCTCCGACTATCAGTAATGGCGGTTACATCAATCTGGCCCATAAAAGGACGGGTGGACAAGGTCATCAATTACGCCCGCAATCCGGAGAAAACGCATGACAAGGAAAAGCTCTCGGAGCTTCATGAAATCGAGGGCGTGGTGGAATATGCTGCCGACGAGATGAAAACCGAGAAAAGAGCCTATGTCACCTGCCTCAATCTCCACAGCGAAGAAACGGCGGCGCAGGAGTTCATGGAGACAAAGCGGCTGATGCATAATGAGGGCGGCAGGTCCTGCTATCACGGTTATCAGTCCTTTAAGGCAGATGAAGTGGACGCAGATACGGCACACAGAATTGGAGTCGCCCTTGCCAGAGAGCTGTGGGGCGACCGTTTTCAGGTCGTGATCGCTACCCACTGCAACACCGGGCATTATCACAATCACTTTGTCATAAACTCCGTTTCCGATGTGGACGGTAAGAAGTTCTATAACTCACCGGCGGATTACAGACGGATGCGGGAGGTCTCCGACCGGCTGTGCCGGGAAGCCAAGATTTCCGTGATAGAGTATCCTGCCGACCGCAGAGTCAATTATGGGGAATGGCTGGCCGAAAAGAACGGCAAGCCGACCATGCGCAGCAGGATACGCGAGGATATTGACAGGGCGATCCTCGCCTCAACTACGGAGCGTGAGTTCCTGCGCATGATGAAGGAAATGGGCTATGAGGTGATTACCAAAACACCGAAGGGCTCGCCGCGAGTCCACCCCATTATAAGAATCGTGGACGGCGGGAAGAACTTCCGCTTGGATAAGCTGGGTGAATACTACGAGCTGGATTCTATCAAGCAGCGGATTCAGAACAACTACCGCCGCAAGACACCGTTCCCCGAGGTTACAGAGGACACGAAAGCGCCCTATTACCAATACAAGGAGAAAGCGAAGAAGGTCTCCGGACTTTACGCCCTGTACCTATATTACTGTTATGAGCTTCACATCATCGTGCATAAGCCGACATCTGTAAAAAAGGTGTCGGCTTTTTTGCGTGAGGATGTGACGAAGCTCGACAGATACATTGCTCAGGCGGATTTCCTTGCCAAAACAGGAATTGAAACTGTGGAGGCCCTTTCTGGCTATAAAGCCGAAAAGGAAAAGCAGGTGGAAGCTTTGACGCAGCAGCGCACGGGACTGAAGAATGAACTGAAGCGGCACATAAGAAAAGAAGATTCTCAAAGTGCCGAAGCAACAAGAGCCCGGATCGCGGAGCTGACCACAGAGCTGAAAACCTGCCGGAGGGATATTGTGCTGTGCTCCGACATCGCTGATCGGTCGGAACAGGTTCGTAAGAATCTTGAGCAAATCGAGCAGCAGAAAATCGAACGAAAGGAGAAAACGGAAAATGAGTTACTCGTCAGGGGAAGCAGCCGAGCAGGTCGTGAGGATGACACTCAACGGCGTTGAGGTGGCTGCAAAAATCAGTGGGAAAGCCGCTGAGCGTTTGGCAGTGCTGCTTTATGCGGTGCTGAAGGACCAAAAAAAGACGCGCTGGAAAACACGGCTCAACAGTATGCTCCGCAGCGGAAAGGAACTCAAGGTCTTTGCCATTGGCGACAGAGATCTTGAAAAGTTCTGCCGTGAGGCAAAGAAGTACGGCATCCTGTATTGCGTTTTGAAGGACAAAACGGCGAACGACGGCCACACCGATGTGTTTGTCCGCGCAGAGGACGCAAGCAAGATCAACCGCATTTTTGACCGTTTCGGCATTGCCACCGCAGACATCGGCTTGGCGCGTACCGAAATCGTCAAGGCAAAGGAGGAACAGAAGAACGCAGACATTCCTGTTCCCGACCGCAGCACCACGGAAAAGGACAAGGAGGAAGCCTTCCTGGATGCGCTTCTTGCCCCTGCGCCCAATAAGGAGGAGGCGCAAACGCAAAACCCCACGCAAGGCCCGGCTGCGAAATCCCGTCCGTCCGAGCCTACATCAAATCAGCGCGAGAAAACCGTCAGGGGTATCTCTGATCCTACGGAACGCTCCCGCCCATCTGTCCGGCAGGAAATGAAGGAGATCCGGGAGGAGCAGAGACAGAGGACGAGCTCCACGCAGAAAAGCAAGGATGAACCCAACAGAACCTCTGAGCACAGGCCTGTGCCGAAAAGAAAAAAGACAAGGAGAGATGACCATGGCAAACTATGATGATATTTTCAATGCCTCCGCGCAGAAGGGTACGGAGGATAAGAGCTTCGTTTCCTTCAACAAGGAGGAGTGGGTTGCGCAGAAGAAGCAGGAGCGTGAGAGCGCTTTTGCCATGATTGATGAGACTGCACAGCGCATGGCAAATGACGGCAGCCTCTTCCAATCCTATCTGGATGTGCAGGCGCGATTTGACCGCTACTCTGTGGGCAATGCGGTTCTGATTACCGCCCAGAAAGCCGATGCCACCCAGCTTTCGGATTTTAAGGGCTGGAAGAATAACGGCGTATTCATCAAAAAGGGCGAAAGCGGAATCGTATTGCTGGAGCCCGGCGAGGAATACACCAAGGAGGACGGCACCGTGGGTGTCAGCTACAACTCCAAAAAGGTGTTCGACATTTCCCAGACGACCGCAAAGGCCAAGGACCGCCCCGCAATGAAGCGGGACGAGCGGCTGCTTCTGAAAGCCATCATCCACAATGCACCTTGCCCCATCGAGATCAGCCAAAAGCTGCCGGAGAACATCAACGCGGTATATCGTCCCGACGACAAGAAAATCTATGTTAGACCTGGGCTGGAGGCCGGTGACATTTTCCGCGGCATTTCTCAGGAGCTTGCTCACGCGCATCTGGACGACGGCGCATATAAGCGCAGCGACCATGCCTTTACCGCCTACTGCGTGTCGTATGTGCTCTGCAGCCGGTACAATGTGCCGAAGGATATGTTCCGATTTGACAGACTTCCCGAAGGATTCTCTACCATGGATGCCCGCAGTGTGAGAAACGAGCTGTCCAAGATCAGAGATGTGGCCAATGAGATCTCGTCCGACATGGCGAAGGTGCTGGACAAGAGCATGAAGCCCAAGGAACGCAGGGATGAAGCGAGATAAGGAGGTACCCCCAATATGGCTGAGGAAAAGAAAGTCGTCACGCTGGACGATTTTGAGCAGCGTCTGATGGTCAGCGGCCTGATGGATTTTCGGAACGATCTTCTCCGGGACGAAAAGCCCACAGAAGACATTAACGATTTGATCCTGAAGGTCATTGATGCCCCAACAAAGAAAGAAAAACGGAGAGCTGACCGTGAGGCAAGATAAGTTCTCCAAGCAGAATGTGATCCTCTATCTTTGCGGCATTCTTCCGGTTGTGTGGCTCGGCCTGTTGATTGCTCCCTGCTTAAAGGATGGATTGCCCGGACTGGTTCGGCAGTTCGGATCGGTGATGCAAAACCCATTCCAGATACAGCTTTGTGAGGACAGTGTAAAAACTGTCCTCACTTTGCTTTTGGTGTACGGGATCGCCATCGGCGTCTATCTCTCCACGGAGCACAATTACAGACGGCGAGAAGAGCACGGATCGGCCAAGTGGGGCACGGCTGGTTCGGTCAACAAGAAATATGCCAACAAGGATAAGACGGAAAACAAGCTGCTGACGCAAAATGTAGCTATCGGCCTGGACGGAAGGAAGCACCGCAGAAACCTGAATGTGTTGGTATGCGGCGGTTCCGGTGCAGGTAAAACACGCTTCTACGCCAAGCCCAACATTATGAATGCGAATACTTCTTTCGTTGTGCTTGACCCAAAGGGTGAACTGCTCCGGGATACCGGCCATCTGCTGGAGGAGAAGGGCTATGAAATAAAAGTCCTTGACCTTATTGATATGGAGAAAAGCCATTGCTACAACCCGTTCGTGTATATCAGCAGCGATGATGATATTCAGCGGCTTACCACAAACCTCTTTAAGAATACAACACCCAAAGGATCTCAGACACAGGTCCCGTTCTGGGATCAGACGGCGGCCATGCTGCTTAAGGCCCTTGTCTGCTATCTTCATTATGAGGCTCCGCCCGATGAGCAGAACTTCTCCATGGTTATGGAAATGATCAGAGCCGGCGATGTAAAGGAGGATAACGAGGAGTATCAATCTGTTCTCGATGAGCTGTTTGAAAGATTGGAGGAAAGGAACCCGGAGCATATCGCCCTCAAGTATTATCGAGCGTATCACTCCGGCAGCGCTAAGACGCTGAAATCCATCCAGATTTCCCTTGTCTCCCGTTTGGAAAAGTTCAATCTGGATTCGCTGGCCGGTATCACCCAATGCGATGAACTGGATTTGGGGCAAATCGGTGAAAGGAAAACGGCGGTATTCGCCGTGATTCCCGATAATGACAGCTCCTTCAATTTCATCGTGGGCATGCTTTATACCCAGCTGTTTCAGCAGCTCTACTATCAGGCCGACTCCGTTCACGGCGGCAGATTGCCCGTGCATGTGCATTTCGTCATGGATGAGTTCGCCAATGTCGCTCTGCCGGATGAGTTTGATAAGCTCCTGTCCACCATGCGAAGCCGCGAGATTTCCGTCTCCATCATCATTCAAAACCTTGCGCAGTTGAAGGCTCTGTTTGAAAAGCAATGGGAAAGTATTGTGGGCAACTGCGATGAGTTTCTGTACCTGGGCGGTAACGAACAAAGTACCCACGAGTATGTTTCCAAGCTGCTGGGCAAGGAGACCATCGATACGAATACCTACGGACGGTCTCGCGGCAGAAACGGAAGCTATTCTACCAACTATCAGCTTGCCGGACGGGAGCTGATGACACCTGACGAAGTGCGTATGCTGGACAACCGGTACGCACTTCTTTTTATACGCGGAGAGCGCCCCATCCGGGATCTCAAGTATGACATCCTTCATCATCCCAATGTGGCGCTTACGACGGACGGTTCCGCATCGGCCTATACCCACGGCGAGGATACCAGGAGCATTGCTTCCATGGCGTTCAGCTTCGACAAGAAGGCTGTCAAAAACGCCGAAAAGATGGAGGCAGAAAAACATGAATTCTTGCTCTACTCGGAAGAGGAGCTGGAAGAACTACTTGATGAAAAGGAGAAAAAAGACAATGAAGAAACTTAATACGAAGAAGAACATCAACAAGCCGGAGATTCCCGGCAAGGTCAAGAAGGGCTACCGCATTTATGTGATGGCGGTCCTCGCTCTTACGCTTACCATGAGCATGGGCGTGACCGCCTTTGCCGCAGGCGACCCCATTACCGTCGTCAACAACCTCAGCGACTTTATCTTCGGCCTCATCCGTGCGGTCGGCCTGATTCTGCTTGGCTGGGGCATTGTGCAGGTCGGTCTCAGCTTCCAGTCCCACGATCCGAGCCAGCGTTCCAACGGTTTCCTGACTTTGGCCGGCGGCGTCATCATCACCTTTGCCAAGGAAATCCTCAACCTCATTGTTGGCTGATCCGGTTTCCGCAAAAGGGGCCGAAGGGAGGTGTAATGAATGTCGGATAACTGGGTTGTTCAAAACCTCGAAAATGCGTTGGAAGTATGGAACGATAAGCTGTCTGAGATTTGGCAGCTGATCACGCAGTCACCGCAGACATTCAAAGGCGGCTCGATCTGGTCGATTATTTGCAGCATCCACGGAGCGCTGCAGGCCATCGGCTATGCGCTGCTGGTGCTGTTTTTCGTAGTGGGAGTTGTGAAAACCTGCGGCTCCTTTGCAGAGCTGAAAAAGCCGGAGCACGCGGTGAAGTTGTTCGTCCGTTTTGCGATTGCTAAAGGCCTGATTACCTACGGCATGGAGCTGATGATGGCAATTTTGGAGATTATCCAGGGCGTGGTCAGTACGATCATGAACTCTGCCGGATTTGGAAGCCCGCAGGAAACGGTGCTGCCGCAGGAGATTGTCACAGCGGTAGAGGACTGCGGATTCTTTGAGTCTATACCCTTGTGGGCGGTAACGCTGATCGGCGGACTGTTCATTTGGGTGCTGTCCTTCGTGATGATCATGAGTGTATATGGCCGCTTTTTCAAAATGTACATGTACACCGCGCTTGCGCCGGTTCCGCTTTCCGCCTTTGCCGGAGAGCCTACGCAGAACATCGGCAAGAGCTTCCTGAAAAGCTATGCGTCGGTGTGCCTGGAGGGAGCAATCATCGTTCTGGCCTGCATCATCTTCTCCGTGTTTGCGTCCAGCCCGCCGGTTGTTGATCCGAATGCAGCTCCGGCTTCTATGGTGTGGAGCTACATCGGCGAGCTGATTTTCAACATGCTCATTCTGGTCGGCGCTGTAAAGATGGCAGACCGGCTTGTGAAGGAGATGATGGGTGTTTAATTCGAAATTGAGAAGCAAAAAACGAAAATTTTGATTTTACATGTTGTATTTCTTAAAAAACGGTGGTATACTATAGATGAAATATACGGAGGTGATCTTGATGCTAATCGAATTTCGCTTCAAAAACTATCGTTCTTTTCGGGATGAGGCGGTGCTTTCCATGGAAGCGACCGGACTGAGTTCCTTCAAAAGTTGCTTGATTCCGCTGTCGTCTACAGTAAAGCTGCTTCCTGCCATTGCAATTTACGGCAAAAACGGCGGTGGTAAGAGTAATGTGATTCGTGCCTTTTGGCTGGCCGTTCAGTTTATCCGAAATGCGCAGAGAACGCAGCACGAGCGTGCTGCGATTCCTGTCAATCCATTTGCACTGAATGACTATTCCAAGGATGAACCTACGGAGTTTGCATTTGAGTACACTTCGGGCGGCGTGAAATATTGGTATGGCTTCGCCGCTACGCGCGAGAAGATTTACGCAGAGTATCTCTACCATGCGCCGAAGGGGCAGAAAGCTTTGGTGTTTAAGCGTACAGAGCAGCACTTCGATTTCACAGAGGATAAATCAAAGCGAGCGCTGATCGGCGAAATGGTCGCTGAAAACCAGCTGTTCTTCTCAGTGGCATGCACCATGAACGATGCGGCTTGTGTTGCTGCTATGCGGTGGTTCCGGGATCAGGTGTTCTTTTCACGGGACTATTCTGATATTCCGCGGCAGTTGATCGAGTATTCGGAAGATAAGAATATGCTGAGGGCGATTTCAGATTATGCAAAGGCAGCAGACTTGGGCATCTTGGATATGCAGTTTGAGTTCAACAGCAATGAGATTCAAGATGACGAAAGCCTGCCGGATAACATCCCGGATGGGATCAAGGCTGCACTGGTGCAGTTTATGCATACTCTCGCCGAAACCTCCAACAATGGAGAGGTACACTTGAAAATGGGCGAGGTTTCCGCAAAGGCCAGCCACCAGGGTGAAAACCGTGATGGCCGGAAGGCGACCTATTCGTTGGAGCTTTCCGATGAGTCGGACGGCACCAGAAAACTGATGGCACTGGCCCCTGCAATTGAGTCTGCGCTGCGCACCGGCGGCATTTTACTGGTGGATGAGCTGGAGCGTGAGCTTCACCCCATGCTGGTGAACTATATCATCGCCAAGTTCCAAAGCAAGACCACAAATCCGAATGGCGCACAGATCATTTTTACAACACACAATACGGAGCTGATGAGTCTGGAGCTGCTGCGAAAGGATCAGCTGTATTTTGTCGATAAGCGTGACAAAGACGGTGCTTCTGAGTTGTATACGATCAGCGAGTTTTCCACCCGCACGACGGAGAATATCCGTAAAGGATACTTTGCCGGAAAATACGGTGGAATACCGAATATCCAAATAGAAAAATAATGTTGTATGAAGTGCCATGGGAGAAATCCAATGGCACTTTTTCTGTCTAAACCTAAACCGCCCGATAAAACCATGTAGGGAACTGTTGACTCCGTACTTCTACAGTAAAGTTCCCTACACAAGACTTTGACGCCTTCCAAAAGGAGGGCGTTTTTCTTATCTGAAACAGAAGGAGGTATCCTCTTGGAGGTCAAAATCAATAGAGAGATTCGGAACTATACCGAGTCTATGTTTTTCGGACTGTCCCTCAGACAGTTCGTTTTTTCTTTACTGGCTGTTGGCGTTGCAGTGCTTTTGTACTTTGTTTTGAAGCCCTATGTGGGAACCGAGACGGTTTCGTGGATGTGCATCCTTGGTGCTGCTCCCTTTGCGGCAATGGGCTTTGTGAACTACAACGGTATGACCGCAGAGAAATTTGTGTGGGCTTGGCTCCGTAGCGAAATGCTGGAGCCCAAGCAGATCAAATTCGAGCCGGTGAATATCTACTACGAGGCGTTGAAGGACGCGATCGATGAACATGAAAAGGAGGTTTCCAAGCACAATGATTAAGAGTATCAAAGCGATCCTTGCACAGGACAAGGAAAAGTTTAAGGTTCCGAGAAAAGTGCAGGACCTTATTCCGATCAAGAACATCTGGCCGGATGGCATTTTCAAGGTTGGGAATAAGTTCTCTAAGTCCTTCCGATTCTCGGACATCAACTATCTGGTGGCAAGCCGTGAGGATAAAGAGAGCATGTTTCTGACATACTCGGAGCTTTTGAACAGCTTGGACAGCGGAGCTACCACGAAGATCACCATCAACAATCACAGGCTGAACAAGTCTGATTTTGAGGAATCCATCCTGATGCCCATGAAGCAGGACGGGCTGGATGAGTACCGCAAGGAGTATAACGATATGCTTCTGGACAAGGCGACCGGAGCAAACGGTATCACGCAGGAAAAGTATATTACCATTACCGTGGCCAAGAAGGACATTGAGGAAGCACGGGCATATTTTGCGAGAATCGGAGCGGATTTGACCGCCCATTTCGCAAACCTAGGTTCTAAGTGTGTGCCCCTGAACGCCGTTGAGCGGCTGCGCATTCTCCACGACTTTTATCGCCCCGGTGATGAGGCGGCATTCTCGTTTGATATGAACCGGAAGGCGCGTCTGGGGCATGATTTCCGTGACTACATCTGCCCGGACAGCATAGAGCGTACTGCGGATCATATCAAGCTGGGCGAGAAATATGCCAGAGTGCTTTTCCTCAAGGACTACGCCAGCTATATCAAGGACAGCATGTTCTCGGAGCTGACCGAGCTAAACCGCAATCTCATGCTATCCATTGATGTGATTCCCATTCCCACCGATGAAGCCGTCCGTGAGGTGGAGCGCCTCTTGCTGGGCGTGGAAACGAATATCACCGGCTGGCAGAGAAGGCAGAATCAGAACAACAACTTCTCCGCTGTGGTTCCCTATGATATGGAGCTTCAGCGCAAGGAATCCAAGGAATTTTTGGACGACCTGACCACCCGCGATCAGCGCATGATGTTTGCAGTGGTCACAATGGTGATTACCGCAAACACCAAGGAGCAGTTGGACCTAGATACGGAAACGGTGCTGTCTACAGCGAGAAAGCACATGTGCCAGATGGCGACGCTGAAGTATCAGCAGACGGATGGACTGAATACGGTGCTCCCCATCGGGACGAGGAAAATCAACGCGTTCCGAACCCTCACCACGGAGAGCCTTGCGGTGCTGATGCCTTTCAAGGTGCAGGAGATCATGGATAAGGGCGGCATTTACTTCGGTGAAAATGCCATTTCCCACAATCTCATCATGTGCAACAAGGCAAATCTCCTGAACCAGTCCGCTTTTCTGCTGGGCGTTCCCGGTTCCGGTAAGTCGTTCTCGGCAAAGGAGCTGATCACCTTCCTCATTCTGAACACCAACGATGATATTATGATCTGCGACCCCGAGGGAGAATACGCGCCGCTTATCGAAGCTATGGGCGATCTCGGCTCGGTGATCCGTGTGTCTGCCGGCGGCAGAGACAGACTGAATGCCATGTATATGGTGGACGGGTACGGTGAAAACAACCCCATTGTCGTAAAGTCCGAGTTCATCATGTCCCTCATCGAGCAGATCGACAAGAAGGGCGTCGGCCCGCAGCACAAGTCTATTATCGACCGCTGCATCACCAATGTGTACCGCAATGCGGCGGACACCGGGACGATTCCCACTCTCTGCACCCTCCGCGATATGCTGCTGGAGCAGCCTGAGCCCGAAGCGAAGCAGATCGCGCTGTCCCTTGAGCTCTATACCACCGGTTCTCTGGACATCTTCGGCAAGCAGTCCAATGTGGACCTCGACAAGCGTGTCGTGGTGTTCGACATTCACGGTCTCGGTTCCCAGCTCAAGCCCACTGGCCTGCTGGTGATCACCGATACCATGCTCAACCGCGTGACGCTGAACTGGAAGAAGGGCAAGCGCACCCATGTCTTTATTGACGAGTTCCACGTGGTGTTCGAGAACGAGTTCTCGGCGCAGTTCTTCAACTCCGCATGGCGGCAGTTCCGTAAGCGCAACGCATACCCCACGGCAATTACGCAGAATGTGGAGTATCTGCTGGATTCTGTTCAGGCCAGCACCATGCTTTCCAACTCGGAATTTGTAGTTATGCTGAATCAGGCTGCCTCCGACAGAGGCCAGCTTGCCAAGCTTCTGAACATCTCCAATGAGCAGATGAGCTATATCACCAATGCCGACGCCGGCTGCGGACTGATTAAATACGGCTCTGCGCTGGTACCCTTCATCAATCGGTTCCCGCAGAATACAAAGCTCTATCAGCTTATGACCACGCGCCCCGGCGAGGGCAAATTTGCAAGAGGACGGGATTAACCCCGTCCTCCATTCTTTTGGGAGGAATACAAAATGAAAAAGAAAACCCTTGGAATCATCATCGTTTCCGTACTCGGCGCGGCAGCGATCTTTTGCAGCGCCATGTTTACGCATCAGTATCTGGATGCCAAGAACAGCAAGGCGGCATTTGACGATCTGACAAATCTGATTACGGAAATCGACGAGCCGCAGAAGGATACCGAAGCGAAGGAAGCAGATCTGAGTGCAGAAGAACTGGCGGCAGCAGAGGCGGCGCTGGCCCGCGAAAAGTATGACGCTCTGTTTGAGCAGAACAACGACTTTATCGGCTGGATCAGAATCGATAGTACGAATGTCAACTACCCCGTCATGCAGACCCCGAACAAGCCGGACTTCTATCTGAAGCGCAGCTTTGATAAATCGTACAGTGACTACGGCGTTCCCTATATTGACGAGGCCTGTATGACCGGGATCAGCAACAACCTTGTGATTTACGGCCATCACATGAACGACGGCTCTATGTTTGCCGACCTCTGCAAATACACCGACGCCGACTTCTGCAAGGAGCATCCGACGATTGCCTTTGACACGCTCTCCAGTCTCGGCAAATATGAGGTCATTGCCGCCTTCAAATTCAATACGAACCGCGAGACCTTCAAATACAACGAATACACGCTGATGGATGAAGCCCAGTTTGCCGAGTTCATAGAGAATGTCCATGCAAGACAGATCTATGACACCGGGGTTACTGCCGAATACGGAGATCAGCTTTTGACCCTTTCCACCTGCGAATATACCTATCCCAACGGTCGCTTCGTTGTCGTAGCGAAGAAGGTGTGACTTGTCTGCTCTGAGAGGAGGTGATTGCTTTGGGCAGGATAAAAACAAGGGAAAGCACAAAGGACATCAAGATTCTTGATAAAGCGGCTGTTGCCTCCGAGCGCATGAAGACGGCGCTCGTCCGCTCCAAGGATCAGGCGGAAAACCTGATGGACGATGGGCAGATTTCCCCCTCCGAGTACGCGGAGGACAAAATCCGCTATGCCGCTGAGGATGTGACCGATCAGGTTTGGCACGAGGTTTCCAGCCAAACGAAAAAAGCCATTGAAAAAGGCAAGGAGGCGCACCGGGAGCACCGCAATGAAAAGCGCATCCACAAAAATGAAGAACGGGTTCGCCGCTATGAGGAGGAGCTGCGTAGGGGCGCGCCAAGTAGAACACCGCGAGAGGAGGCTGCACGACAGGCAGCGCGGCAAAATACAGGGGATACACGGACAAACATCCGGAGCAGACGAAACCAGACCATCAAATCTGCGGAGCGTACCGAACGCACCATCAAGCAGTCTGCTCGCTCTGCCGGGAAACAGACCGTAAAAGCCGGTGCAAAGGGAACGGTAAAGTCAACGGAGAGGGCCGTAAAGACTGCGGAGAAAACCGCCAAGGCTGCCATCAAAACCGCAGAGGCAACGGCGAAGGCAACGCAAAAGGCAGCGGCTGCGGCTGCAAAGGCTGCACAGAAAGCGGCGGAGATTGCCCGCCATACTGCCATAGCCGCCTACAAAGCGGCTGTCGCGGCGGCGAAAGCTGTTGCGGTGGCAATCAAGGCCATCGCAGCGGCGATGAAAGCACTGGTTGCGGCCATCGCTGCCGGTGGCTGGGTCGCGGTCGTGGTCATTGTTGTTATCTGTCTCATTGCGCTGATCGTCGGCTCTTGCTTTGGCATTTTCTTCTCCAGCGAAGATACCGGCTCAGAAAAAACGATGCGGCAGGTCGTTCAGGAAATCAACCTGGATTACCAGAACGAGCTGGATGCCATCAAGGATTCCGTTGTGTACGATGCGCTTGAAATGTCCGGTTCCCGTGCCGTGTGGCCGGAGGTGTTGTCGGTCTATGCCGTCAAGACGACCTCCGACCCGGATAATCCCCAGGAGGTTGCGACGATCACTCCGGAAAAGGAACAGCTTCTGAAGGAGCTGTTCTGGGAGATGAACGAAATCACCCACCGGACGGAAACAAAGACCGAGACGGTCATTGTGGAGACGGATGACGGCAACGGCAATATCCTTGAGGAAGAGGTGCAGGAGACGATTACAACGCTCTATATCGCCGTTAGTCACAAAACCGCGGATGAGATGGCTGCGCAGTACGGCTTCAATGAGGATCAGAAGCAGCAGCTTGCAGAACTGCTTGCGCAGGACAGCAGCATGTGGGCGGCGGTGCTTTACGGAATCTATGGAGTGGATGACCAAATCGTTGCCGTGGCGCTGTCGCAGGTGGGCAATGTGGGCGGAGAGCCCTATTGGTCATGGTACGGCTTCGGCAGCCGCGTGGAGTGGTGCGCCTGCTTCGTCAGCTGGTGCGCAAACGAATGCGGCTATATCGACACCGGTGTCATTCCGAAGTTCGCAGGTTGTGTCAACGGCGTCCAATGGTTCCGGGAGCGTGGGCAGTGGGCGGATAACGCCATGGAGCCCTCGCCCGGCATGATTATCTTTTTCGATTGGGATAACAGGGGCAGCTCCGGTCCGCAGGACGGTCAGTCCGATCATGTCGGTATCGTCCAGAAAGTCGAAAACGGCGTTGTCTACACCATCGAGGGCAACTCCGGCGATAGCTGCCGCGTCAATCAGTACCCGGTTGGCCATTATGAAATTCTCGGATATGGAGTATCGAATCCGTAAACCGGGTTCAGAAATTATCGGAGACCGAGTTCAGAGATGAGCTCGGTCTCCATCTTTTGTGCGCTCAAATGTCGATCAAAACCGACAGCTTGCGAAAAATATCGAGAAAATACGCCAATATCCTTGAATTATTCGAAGTCTTGTGATACAATATCCATTGATAACCTGTAAAAATAGGCGTATTGCGCCCTGATTGGGATAAATGAGAAAGGACGATCGGCTATGCGCGTGAGCTATGACAGACTTTGGAAACTGATGAAGAACAATAAAATGACAAAACGCGATCTTGCTCAAGCTGCCGGATTCAGTCAATACATGATGGGGCAATTTACCAAAGCCGAATATGTGTCCTTAAAAGAAATCGCAACCCTGTGTGGTATCTTCCATTGCAATATTGAAGACATTGTTGAGATAATTGAGGATTAAAACATATGGCAATACGAATAGAATGGGATGAATTTGAGATTGCCCTTCTTATAGAAGCGTGTGAAGAGTTCCTTCGTAAGGGAAAACCCAAATCGGAAGTAGTCAAGACCGTTTCTTCCAATTTACGCAAGCGTGCTATAAGTAAAAATATAGCAATAGACGATGTTTTTCGCAACGAAAATGGCATTGCGCTTCAAATGCAAAAGATGGCTTATTTGCTTACCCATGGTGAAAAAGGCATGCCTGGCGCAAGTAAATTGTATGCTGAGGTTGCTGAACTTCGAGAGGAAAACCCTAAAAAGTTTGAGGAGATACTCAAGAGAGCAAAAGAGGAGATTGAAATGACAGACTTGTCACAACAGAATATCGATAAAAAAGCTCTCTTTGCCCAGTGGTTAAACGAGCATCCGATTAAGAAATATACTCCATCCGCAATCATAGATGCATTAGACGTGGCCTCTCGTTATTGCGTTTCGAAAAAGGTTTGCAAGGATGGCTTTTGGAGTATGCAAAACAAGGCGGAATTCAATGCGGTTGCATCTAAATTGCTTTCTTTTAGACTTTTTAGACTAAAGTATAGGTCTGCGGCAGCCAAAATGGATAAGGCCATTCCGCTTTATAAAGCATTTTTAGATTCATATGTAGCGTCGCGGGAAGAAAACACAGCTGAGTTTGAAGGCGAAGCATTGAATGAACCGGATAGCATGTTATCAACTGCCGCTGCAAATTCTGATGATATAATTCGTCTTGATTTTTCTGATATTGGAAGCTTGGTCTTTTCCAGGCCAGTCTGTTTGAACTATAAAGATCATACCTTTACCGATTTTAATAGCTGGGCGAGTCTTTACGCAAAAGTTGCATTCTTGTTGAAACAGGATTATCCACAGATTATAGTGGATGGAGGATCTCTTTCAGAAGGGGCTGCACCGGAGTTTTCAATGAATTCGAAAGCATTGAGAAAGCCTAAGGCAATAACTGATGGCCTGTTTATTGAGACGAACCATTCGGCAACAGAAATCGCTTCAAGGATTGCTACGCTCCTGCGTTTGTGCGGCGTTGACCTTAACGAAGTGTCTATTACCTATACGCTCAAAAAAGAAGCCGAGCAAAAGAGAACGTCTCAAGCCAGGAGTGAGAATGAAAAGCTTTATGAAAAGCTCTATTCAATTTCACGCATTTATGATGATCCTGCCGGACTTTCTCTCAACAGAATTACTGGTTTATTAGGCCGGAGTGATGACCGTGAACTCGTTCAGGGCATACTGGACCATGCACCGTGGGCTCATAGAATTGAAAATGGGATATACTCATTTGCTTCTGCCGATACTATAAGCGCGAGGAATGAGAAAAAAGCAGGAAAAGATGACACTATTTCTGATTCCGCATTTTATGATTATCTTGACAAAACTTTGTGTATGGCGGAGCCGACATGCCGAAGTTATGTTTCTGCTATTCGTTCAGCTGAAAAATATGCAAAGGATTACGGATTCACTTCATATCGCATATATGATGTGACAACAAGCGATGCGGTTGCTCTTTTAAACGCCTTGATGAGAGATGATGGCTTTGCCGCATATAACATCCGGCAGCACAATCGCTTCAGAGCTGCTTTCACGAAGTTTGCAGAAATGGCGGGTCAGAGTATTGTAGTCAAAAAGACAGGTGCTCAGCTGCAAAACAAACCGCAGGAACAGCCAATTGCCCCTTTTGACAAAGAGAAATACATTGAAATACTAATGTGTCGATATCGCAATGGTATTACCTTTGACTCAATTGATTTTGATAACTTCCGCGAAACATATGAAGACCTTTATGACAGCAGCATTGACGCAGATGATGACACGCTTGAAAAACAACTTCGGCTCTGCGGTGTGTTCTATAATAATCGCCTGTTTCCTGCAGAAGGAATAATGGATGACGAAACAAGGGAAAAACTGTTTACCTATATTGAGAACAGTTTTTCATCCGGCAAAAAGGTTCTGTATTATAAAGCTGTTTTTGAAGACTTGGCAGATGCCTTTGCAAACTGCTATTCTCTTGCGGATGAGCATATGCTTCGTGTGTTTATCGAGTTCACTGCGGATCCTGATAAATATTATTTCTTCAAAGACTATATGTCAGTCGAGGCGAATGTAAAAATCGATGACACTGCCGAGGTTGAAGACTTTCTCTTGTCTGCTGGCAAGCCGATGAAAGTTGAGGATGTTTGCACGGCTCTTACGCACATTCCGAAGGAGAGAGTAGACAGTATTATCAAATTTGACAGTCGCTTCCGCAGAAATGCCAAAGGTGAATACTTCCATGCGGACATTTTTGAAATCTCAGAGCCGGAGCTTGAGAAGATCGCTGCAATTATTGATGGCTCTATCGCCGAAAATGGATACGCAATCTGGACAGATATATGGAATATAATTCAGGAAACAATGCCCGTTTTCCTTGAAAACAACTTGTATCTTTCCGCTCTCGGTGTGCGGAATGCTATTTCTGCGCACTATTTGGGCAAATTTAATTTCAACGGTGCAGTAATTAGCAGACCAGAAGACCGCTATGAAATGCGAGACATCTATCAGCTCTATGCGAAACATCATCCGACTTTTACGGCTGATGACATTTATAATCTGTCCAAAGAGCTTGACACAGTAATCTACTTTGAAGCTCTTTCCGAGGTGTCGGTACGAGTAAGTCATGATCTGTTTATCTCGAAGGAGATGATATCCTTTGATACAGATGCAGTTGACAGAGCCATCAACAGTTTCCTTTCGAAAGACTACATTCGCATTCGTGAGATAGATTCATTCCTCGTTTTTCCGAATGTGGGTTATGAGTGGAACGAATACCTGCTCGAAAGCTTTCTGCTTTCCTATAGCAAAAAATTCGCTCTTGTTAACAATGGACTGTCATTGAACAATGTGGCCGGCTTTGTTGTGAAGGAAGACGGACAGATAAAAGAATTTGTTGATGCATGTGCGGCCTTCCTTGCCGATGGGCGCATTGAATTGAAAAAGGTAGATGCTTTGAACTATCTGGCGGATATGAATATAATATCCCGTCGCAGCTACAAGGACATCGACCTAGCCCTGCGTCGGGCAGCACAAATACGTAGAAGGAAGGAATAACATCCATGTATTCTTACGAATGGGACAGCTCAACAGGTGGATATGTTTTGACTCCGACTCCGCTTATCTTCTCTAAAGAGCCGCGTCCCGTGTACTATAAAGAACTTGATATACTTGGCTTCGATAAGCATTGGAAATATGACAAAAACGACTGTTTCCCTTATATGTGGGCGGAAGCAAATAACTACTTTTATCGCGGTAGACTGGTCGCAAAGGTGAAAGGTGGTTCTTGCTATACTGCGCCCGAGATTGTGCTGATTGAAGATCCAGAGCCGAACAGCTTTCCTCTCCGGTTTGTCGATATCCCTGCGATGGTTGAGAAGAACGGGAATATTATTGAACAGCTGGCGCAGGACACAATTAAGAAAATATACAACACTTTTGTTGAGTACCAGAAAAAGGTGGATGTGTTTTATGTTGCTTTTTCTGGCGGCAAAGACAGTGTTGTTACATTGGATTTGGTTCAGCGTGCTCTTCCGCATAACAGTTTTAAGGTTTTGTTCGGTGACACGGGGATGGAATTTCCTGATACATATAAGACTGTTGAAGAAGTAAAAAAAGTATGTGCTGAAGGGGAAATTGAGTTTTTGACATCAAGATCTCAATATGAGCCTGATTATACATGGTCAAAATTTGGCCCTCCTGCGACTGTACATAGATGGTGTTGCAGTGTCCATAAGACTTCACCGCAAATTATCGTGCTGCGAGATGCCCTTGGAAAGCCTGATTTTACTGGAATGGCGTTTATTGGCGTGAGAGCAAGTGAAAGCCTATCAAGAAGCGAATATGACTACGTAAGTTTAGGCGAAAAACACAAAGGACAATATAGCTGTAATCCCATTTTAGAGTGGAACTCAGCAGAGCTATATGCATACATATATCTACGGCAACTTTACTTGAATGAAGCCTATAAAAAAGGTAACCGCAGAGCGGGATGTCTTGTCTGTCCCAGAGCCGCAGAGCGAAATGAATATATGGCTCGAATTTGCTATCCGGCTCAATTTAATGCCTTGATGGATAAAGTAAGAGATATGTATTCTCATAATTTTCGGACAGAAGATAAACTTGAGGAGTTTATCAGGAATGGTGGCTGGAAGGCAAGGAAAAACGGAAGGGACTTGCCGTTGAAAATAGATTATAAAGA
>OOBY01000649.1_pt1 | contig 20478 bp, 31 predicted proteins | sample 1671751 | NCBI WGS metagenome assembly OOBY01 (sample SAMN06348189, study PRJEB24527) | human gut metagenome | biome: human gut; feature: ankylosing spondylitis patient; material: feces | host: Homo sapiens | place: China | collected 2015-10
TCGGCCTACGGCCCATTTAGTAGGATGAGCGGCCGAGGATGTGGATAAGTCTCTTTCCTCAGCTCTACGCAACGACTGATCAGGGGCAAAAACTAAGTTTTTTGCGCTCCAGACAACGCAAGCAAAGAACCAATTCATGCGATCAAAGAACGATCGTACGGATTTGTCAGGCTTTCCTTGCCTTGACTTGAGCGGGTGGTCCAGAGATCAATCAGGGGAGGACGTCAAGAAGGCTTATCCTGATTGCACGGTTGACGTGGTGTCTCCGCAAGATCTGATGCGCGTCTGGCAAGCGTAGATAACGCTCACCCTAAAATTACGAGGAGTATCTCGTAAATTTACGAGTTCTATTGAGTGAATTCTTGTTCAAGTCCTGAAATCATGTTTCGACGGCATGAATACGACGTTTTGAGAAAGCGACCGAATGTCGCCTTGATCGTGGGCAGTGGCGGACTACCGCTTGAAACGTTCCTGGAAACACCGATTACTGATTTGTTCTGAGAACATTGGTGAAAGATAAGGAAGCCCAATGACCGACAATGCGCAACACGCAGACGTCAGACGAATGTGGAGCGGATGGATTTCGCTCGTGCTGTTTGTGCTGCTGATTCCGTTGAGCAACTGGGTGATCGTGAACCTTGGTGTCGTCTGCCCGCCCGGCGAACCTTGTCTTGTGCCGGTGTTGCCGGGGTTGTGGGCGCCGTCGACCGTGTTGTTGGCTGGTTTCAGCTTGGTGCTTCGCGACGTTGTGCACCACTGTCTGGGCTGGCGTTGGGCTTTGTCGTCCATTTTCTTCGGCGCCATCATTTCCGGCTTTATCTCTGACTCGGCACTCGTGGTGGCATCGGTGAGCGCCTTTCTCTTTGCGGAATTGGCTGACTTTGCGGTGTACGCGCCGATGAGAAAGCGTTATCCGGCGACAGCTGTCATTGTTTCCGGTCTTGTCGGCTCTGCGGTGGACTCCGCCATTTTCCTGACACTTGCCTTCGGTTCTGTCGAATACTTGTTTGGGCAGGTTTTGGGCAAGTTCTGGATCAATCTGCTGGCGGGCGTGGCGATTGCCGTGTGGCGGCGTCGCAAACAGAGCGCCATTGCGATTTCGGCTTGAGTCGGTTGATTTGAAAGGGAAATTCAACGTTTGCCTGAGCGGCAGTCTTTGCTACAATCTCGCACCACTTTCAAAAACATCTGCGCCGGATTGTTCTGCCGGTGGCGGCCACAAGGAAACCATATGTCCCATATCGGTGAGCTGGGCGACATCAAGCGCCCGTTGAGCGGCTGGCTCTCGCTCGTTTTGTTTGTTCTGATGATCCCCTTGACGAACTGGGTGATCATGAACGTCGGCCTCGTTTGCCCGGCTGACGGTCCTTGTCTGATTCCCGTTTGGCCCGGTTTATGGGCGCCTTCCGGCGTGCTGCTTGCCGGGTTCAGTCTGGTACTGCGTGACGTTGTGCATCATTGCCTGGGCTGGCGCTGGGCGCTGATTTCGATTTTTGCCGGCGCCGCGCTCTCGGGCTTGATTTCGGAACCCGCTCTGGTCATTGCTTCGGTCTGTGCTTTCTTGTTTGCGGAGCTCGCTGACTTTGCCGTTTATGCTCCCATGAAGAAGCGCTACCCGGCCATGGCCGTGATTGCGTCGGGACTGGCGGGTTCCGTGGTTGACTCCGCGATTTTCCTGTCTCTGGCTTTCGGCTCCATTGAGTTTTTGGCCGGACAGGTGCTCGGGAAGTTCTGGATGAGTCTGATTGCAGGCGCCTTGATCGTAGCTTGGAGACGACTCAAGACACATACGGTCCACGAACACCTGCAGATGCAATAACTCGGACGCATTCTCAAGAAAAGCGGCGGTTAAGACAGTTCGTGCACAATTGCTCGAACTTGATCTAACCGCCTTTTTTGTATCCGATGACCGCGCAAAACAACACACCCAAGACCGCCGTTCTCATCTGCAACACCGGTTCGCCTGCCGCTCCGACCAAAGAAGCAGTGGCGAAGTATCTGGCGGAATTTTTGGGCGACCGACGCGTGGTGGAAATGAATCCGCTCATTTGGCAGCCGATTCTGCGCGGCATCATTATTCCCCGACGCGCGCAGGCTTCTGCCGATCGCTACAAGACGGTCTGGACGCAAAAAGGGTCTCCTTTGGTGGCGGTGACCTCCGACACGGCGCAAGGCCTGCAGAGGGCGCTGGGCGACGAATTCATCGTGTCCTGGGCGATGTGTTACGGCGTGCAGCGAATCGATGAAGAACTCCTTCGGATTGCCGAACAAAAACCCGGGCGCATCGTTGTTCTGCCGCTATATGCGCAGTACGCCACGCAGACGACGGAGGCAGTGTTCGATGCGGTGCGACGCGTGCAAAAGAAGGTTCGCGATTTGCCTTGCGTTGTTACGATTTCTCATTACTTCGAAGAAGACGCCTACATTGAGGCGCTTGCCGCTCGCGTGCGCGCGCATTGGAGAAAAGTGGGAGATCTTGGAACCGACGGCAAGCTCATGATGAGCTTTCACAGCATTCCGGCGGTCTCAAGCGAACGCGGTGATCCCTATGAGAACCAGTGCAAGCGAACGGCCGAAAAGCTTCGTTTGGCATTGGGACTGGAAAAGCGCCAAGTCGTCCAGGTGTTTCAGAGCAAATTCGGAAAGGCGAAGTGGTTGGAGCCTTTTGCCGTTGATACGGCTCCCGAACTGGGCCGACAGGGCTTGAAGCGCCTTGATGTGATTTGTCCGGGATTTGCCGCGGATTGTCTGGAGACGCTTGAAGAAATCGCCACGGAACTGCGCTCGATTTATGAGAAGGCAGGGGGCAGCGGATTTCACTACATTGAGTGCCTCAACGCGCAGGACGATGCGGTGGCCCTTTACGCCGAGATCATTCGCAAGGCTCTGTCGAAGGCCTGAAAATCCGCTTCAGCTGAACTTTTTGCCTCCGATGGCTTGAAAAGAGCAAACCCAATCCCCATATAAGAGCCATCTTTCAAGCATCCTTTTTGCAAGAACATCTTTATGGCTCAAGAAGACACCAAGCAGGAACAGGTCAATCCTGCCGACGAATTGAAGAAAGCAGCCGAAGCTGCGGAACAGGCGCAGGGTTCTGAACTGCCTCCAGAACTCGGCATCGAACCCGAAGGCGCAGAAGCCTCGCTCGAAGACCAGCTTGCCGCGGCGACGGCCAAAGCGGCTGAGAATTTTGATCTTTACGTGCGTGCGGTTGCCGAAATGGAAAACGTGCGCCGCCGTGCTGCCGAAGACGTTTCCAAGGCGCAGAAGTTCAGCATCGAGAAGTTTGCCAAGAACCTGCTTCCGGTGATGGATTCGCTTGAAAAGGCGATCGAAATGACCGCCGAAATCGAAGGCCCGATGCGAGAGGGCATTCTCGCGACGCACCGTCAGCTCGTGCATGCGCTTGAAATGAGCGGCATGACCGTCATCGATCCGAAGGACGCCAAGTTTGATCCCAACACGCAGCAGGCCATTGCCATGGTGCCTGCCGTCGAAGGCAAGAGCGCGGGTGACGTTGCTCAGGTCTTTCAGCACGGCTGGAAGATTCACGAACGCGTGCTTCGTCCGGCCATGGTGAGCGTGGTTCAAGGCTAGAAACTTCATCGACACAAAATTTTTCAGACGCCCCGTTGAATTTTCTCGGGGCGTCCCCATATAGGGGGTATGGCGCGGCAGGGACACCCCAAAAAAGAGTTCTCTGCCCGACGCGTAAGAGTTTCAGATCACGGTCGAATCCTTCCGAGGTCGGTTGACGCGGAAAAGGAATACGGCCCAACAGAGAATCAAGAGGAAAAAGAACAATGTCTAAGATCATCGGTATTGACCTTGGCACCACCAACTCGGCTGTGGCCATCATGGAAGGCGACAAGGTTCGTGTGATCGAAAATTCCGAAGGCGCTCGTACGACGCCTTCCATCGTTGCCTACATGGAAAACGGCGAGATTCTTGTCGGCGCAACCGCCAAGCGTCAGGCCGTGACCAACCCGAAGAACACGCTGTTTGCCGTCAAGCGCTTGATCGGCCGTCGTTACGAAGACGCCGAAGTGCAGAAGGACGTGCAGCGCGCTCCGTTTAAGATCGTTCGCGCCGACAACGGCGACGCCTGGGTGCAGGTGCTGGGCGACAAGAAGCTTGCTCCGCAGCAGGTTTCCGCCGAAGTGCTCCGCAAGATGAAGAAGACCGCCGAAGACTACCTCGGCGAACCCGTGACCGAAGCCGTGATCACGGTTCCGGCTTACTTCAACGACAGCCAGCGTCAGGCCACGAAGGATGCCGGCCGCATCGCCGGTCTCGAAGTCAAGCGCATCATCAACGAACCGACGGCCGCAGCTCTGGCTTTCGGTCTTGACAAGATGGGCAACGAAGACCGCAAGATCTGCGTCTACGACTTGGGCGGCGGCACGTTCGATATTTCCGTGATCGACATCGCCAACATCGACGGCGACAAGCAGTTTGAAGTGCTCTCCACCAACGGCGACACGTTCCTCGGCGGCGAAGACTTCGACCGTCGCTTGGTCGAATACCTGATTGCCGAATTCAAGAAGGACAACGGCATTGACCTCGGCGGCGACGTGCTCGCCCTGCAGCGCCTGAAGGACGCCGCTGAAAAGGCCAAGATCGAACTTTCGAGCCGTCAGGAAACCGAAGTGAACCTGCCGTACATTTCGGCTGACCAGACCGGTCCGAAGCACATGAACATCACGATCACGCGCGCTAAGTTCGAAAGCATGGTCGAAGACCTCGTGCAGCGTACGATCGAACCCTGCCGCAAGGCTTTGAAGGACGCCGGCCTGTCGACGTCCGATATTACCGACGTGATCCTCGTGGGTGGCCAGAGCCGTATGCCGCGCGTTCAGGAAGTGGTGCGCGAATTCTTCGGCAAGGAGCCCCGCAAGGACGTCAACCCGGATGAAGCCGTGGCTATCGGTGCCGCCATTCAGGGGCAGGTGCTCTCGGGCGGCCGCAAGGACGTGCTGCTGCTCGACGTTACCCCGCTGACGCTGGGCATTGAGACCCTGGGCGGCGTGATGACCGCGATGATCAAGCGCAACACCACGATCCCGACCAAGCACTCGCAGGTGTTCTCGACGGCGGAAGACAATCAGCCGGCTGTGACCATCAAGGTCTATCAGGGCGAACACGAAATGGCGGCTTCCAACAAGTTGCTCGGTGAGTTCAACCTCGAAGGCATCCCGCCCTCTCCGCGTGGTCTGCCGCAGATTGAAGTGACGTTCGATATCGACGCCAACGGCATCCTGCACGTGACCGCCAAGGACAAGGCCACCGGCAAGGAAAACAAGATCACGATCAAGGCAAGCTCGGGCCTGTCCGAAGAAGAGATCAAGAGCATGGTTGCCGCTGCTGAAGCCAACAAGGAAGAGGATCACCGCCGCTTCGAGCTGGCTCAGGCCCGCAACATGGCTGACGCTTCGATCGCTCAGGTTCAGAAGACTCTGAAGGATCTCGGCGACAAGGTCGAAAGCGCTGATCGCGCTGCCTGCGAAAACGCCATCAAGGATGTGGAAGAACGCATCAAGGGCGAGGACAAGGCTGCGATTGAAAAGAGCGTGGAAGCGCTGATGGCCGCCGCTCAGAAGATCGGCGAAAAGCTCAACCAGCAGGCTGCTCAGGCTCAGCAGGCTCAGGCAGGCGCCCAGCAGCAGGCGGGCGGTGCCGGTCAGCAGCAGGCCAACAAGGGCGATGACGACGTGGTCGATGCCGACTACACTGAAGTCAAGCACTGATTTGGCTCAAGAGCAAAACCCGAGCCCGGCGCGGCGTCCGAACTTTAAGGATGCCGAGTCGGCCGTATGAGACACGGGGCCGGGCCGCCATTTGGCGATTCGGCCCTTGGCATGTTTTTTGGTAACGATTGACACACTATGGCTGACCAGGATTATTACGAGGTACTGGGAGTCTCGCGCGACGCAAGTGACGACGAGATCAAAAAGGCGTATCGACGCCTGGCGATGAAGTACCATCCCGATCGCAACAACGGCGACAAAGCGGCTGAGGAAAAGTTCAAGCAAGTGGGCGAGGCCTACTCGATTCTGAGCGATCCCCAAAAGCGCGCGGCCTATGACCGCTACGGCAAGGCAGGGGTTGATCCGAGTGCGGCCGGTGCTGGCGGTTTCGGAGGTTTCGGCGGCTTCGGTCAGGGCCAGGGCGGTTTCGGCGACTTCAGCGACATCTTCTCAGAGATTTTCGGAGGCGGTGCGGGCGGCGGTCGTCGCGGCGGTCCCAAGGTGTTCCGCGGTGCCGATGTGAGTTATTCGCTGGAAATCACGCTTGAACAAGCGGTGGCGGGTGCCAAGACCGACATCCGTGTGCCGGTTTGGGAAGAGTGTGAAACCTGTCACGGCTCCGGCTGCAAGTCGGGGACTTCGAAGAAGACCTGCCCGCATTGCGGCGGCAGCGGCATGATCAACATCAACCGCGGCTTCCTGCAAGTGCAACAGACCTGTCCGTATTGCCACGGCACAGGTGAAATCATTGCCGATCCGTGTCCGGATTGCCAGGGACGCGGTCGTAACCGCAAGACGAAGACGCTGGAAATCAACATTCCGGCGGGCATCAATGACGGCCAGCGCATCCGCATTCAGGGCAAGGGCGAACCCGGTCCCAACGGCGGTCCCTGCGGCGATTTGTTTGTGCAGGTGTTCATCAAGCAGCACGAAATTTTCCAGCGCGACGGCGACGATTTGCATGCCGATTTGCCGCTGAGCTTTGCGACGGCCGCTTTGGGCGGCGAAGTGAGCGTGCCGACGATGGGAACCGAAGCGCGCATCACGATTCCGGAAGGCACGCAAACGGGCAAGATCTTCCGTCTGCGCGGAAAAGGTGTGCCGCATCTGCACGGCGGCGGCAACGGCGATCTGTACGTACACGCTTTCGTTGAAACGCCGGTCAATCTCACGAGCAAGCAAAAGAAGATGCTCAAAGAGTTTGACGAGTCGATCAAGGAAGGCGGCACCAAGCATTCGCCTCAGAGCACGAGCTTTTTGGACAAGATGAAGAAATTCTTCTCTTAATAGACACGACTGATGGCGCTTTGCGCTACAGTGGTAGCAGAGAAAACCCCGAATACACAACAAGGAGATATTCCAATGACCAATAAGTTTGCAGGCACCCAGACTGAAAAGAACCTTTGGGCTGCCTTTGCCGGCGAGTCTCAGGCCCGCAACAAGTACGATTACTTTGCTGGCGTGGCTCGCAAGGAAGGCTATCAGCAGATCGCCGAGCTCTTTGACGAAACGGCCGCCAACGAACGCCAGCACGCCAAGATCTGGTTTAAGCACCTGCAGGGCATCGGCAACACGGCCGAAAACCTCAAGGCTGCTGCCAGCGGTGAAAACTACGAATGGACGGATATGTACGAAGGCTTCGCGAAGACGGCCGAAGCCGAAGGCTTTGCCGAACTCGCAGCACAGTTCCGCGCCGTCGGCGCCATCGAAAAGGCGCATGAAGAACGCTTCCTGAAGCTTCTCAACAACGTTGAGATGAAGCAGGTCTTCGAAAAGAGCGAAGAAGTGATGTGGCAATGCCGCGAATGCGGTCACTTGGTGATCGGCAAGACGGCTCCTGAAGTGTGCCCCGTTTGCGCACATCCGCAGAGCTTCCAGCAGATTCGCGCCGAAAACTATTGATGCACGCCGCGCGAACAGCGCAACTTCAGTAGAATCCGCAGGCCTCCCGCCGCAACAGTGTAGCTTCCAGCTGACGCGGTAAGGGAGGCTTCTTTTTGCGGGCCAAAATGAAAAAAAGGAGATTTCTTGCGAAATCTCCTTTCTGAAATCTGGTCGGGTGAGAGGATTCGAACCTGCCTTGATTTACAGGCGTTTCAGAAGGACGTTTTTATATTGGGAGCGTAGTTGGGAGCATACGTTCGGTTGCTTGCCCTTGCCCAACAAAAAAGATCCCTGTGACACGTATTGTGTCACAGGGAGACTCAGGCCGGTTGCGATCCTGTGTAAGTTTCTGCCCATTGCTTGATCTCGCTTGCGCGCCATCTTTTGACTCGCGGACTGATGGCAATGGGCTTCGGAAAGCTCGGGTCCTGCGCGACATACTTCCAGATGGTTGAGACCCCCAGGTTGAGGGTTGCGGCCACCTGGCGGACATCAAGCATCAAAACGCCAAGCTGTGGTGGCGGAGGTGTCAAGTCTTTACGTTTCATCATTTGATTTCTCAAGGTTGGTTCGGCGATCTTTCTCCCACGGCGGCACGTAACGTGGCGGAACCGGTGCCGGCACAAAGGCCAGCACCCTTTCCCACTTGGTTTCGTTCCACTTGTGGCCATCCCACAAGAGCAGTTTGAGATCGTAGAACCGATTCAAGTTGTTAACGACCGTCGTGATGTACGTGGCGACCACGCGCGGCTTGCACTTGGGGTAAGGGAGCCAGTTCATATCAGCGTGTCAAAAAGACAGGTATCGGAGCGACTTTCTCGCGGAGTTCTTTGACCATCTCGTCGCGCATCTCCTCGAGCAGAATATCCAGGTCGCGCAACTCGATGGTGAAGACCAGTTTGGTTGAATCCACGATTCGATACCGCATAGTGGCAAGAACGTTGTAGCGGTCATTGCGACCGACAATGGGGCGCAGCTGGATCCAGAAGTCACGCGGAACCGAAATGTTTGCAGTGCCACCGTCGGCGTCGAGCTCGTTGTAGGTGAGCTGAACACGGCCGTTGTCGAGGTTGACAGACTTCTTGAACTCGACCTTCTTGACATCCGAGAGGTTTGACACAAAGGTCAGGACTTCAGATGACGTCGGAGCCTTGGGCTGATCATCCGGTCGAACGATGTTGGAAAGGTGGCGGTCAAGGAAGCGACACAGCTCGATCTGAGACAGATCTTTGCCATCAATATCTCGCCACTCGACAAAGTCTTTGCTGAGAAGCGGATCGAGCTTGACTTGATGGTCTCGCCAGCTCGTCACGACGTTGTCGGCATCGTCGCAATAGCCGCAGGCAAGGTAGTCAGAGGAGTTTGCTGAGGGCCATTGCGAGTTCACGTGAACAGCGGCTCTCTTCGTCTTGTGGATGTCAAGGTAGCTCTTGAAACTGTCGGCATCGATGACGCTCACGATGCGGATGTCGCGCGGAGGATGATCCAAAAGGTTATCGGCAGGGTGGACCACATAGTCTTTCGGCACAGCGATGTGAGGGACGCCCTCAATGCTCATGGAGAAGGGCTTTGCAACTTCGACGGGGGTGGTGTTCTTGATGTTGTTGTCAGACATTGTGGGTACCTCAGTTCACTTTCTTGAAACGTTCTTCGGTAGTCGGCTCTTCTGTCGGCTCGACCTTGTCGAAATTGAGCTTGCGCTGGCGAGGATCGGATTCACACAGATCGCCGTCATCGGTCGCAAAAAGGATCGTCTCAGCGGTCGGCAGCTTCGGCGTCTTGAGATTGACTTCATCGCTGACGATCACGGAAGAGCCGCTGTTCTTTGTGGCTGGCTTCACAGAGATCTTGATCGTCAAGGTGCCGCCCTTCCCGATAAAGCCGACACAGCGGTTGAGTTCGCGCAGGGCTTCATCAATGTCTTCCAGAAGGCCTCCCTGGCGGATGAGTGCAAGTTGCGTCATTGGTTTTTCTCCTACGTTATCCGGTGGTGTCTGCGTTCATGGCGTCGGCTTCCTTCGCCACCTCGCTTAGGCCCTTTGGGTACAGGGCGCGCACCTGCAGCTTTTGCTCCTTCGTAAGGCTTTGCCAGAAAGCCTTGTAGCTTTCCGAGCCCTCATTTGCCGCGGCAAAAGCCAGCTGCGCAAGTTCTCTCTCTTCAGGTGATTGGATCTGGCTCTCATCGACGATGTCCGGTGCGTCCGGGTCGATGTCGTGACCTTCGGCTTCCTCAGCTGTGCGATCCGGACAGATGTCCGGGAACGCCTTGCGAAGAGCTTGGCTCTCGGCGCACTTGGCCAACATTCCGCGGGGGCGCTTACGCCACATCGGCGTCGGAATGCCTTCCTTGGAAACAGCGCAAGACTCGGTGAAGTATTCGACCGCTGTGAACTCGGCCACGTAACCTGTTTTGAGCAAACGTTTGACGGTGACGCGGCACCATTCAGGAGCCGACATATCGCGACCACCGTAAGTGAAGGTGACGGGGTCGCCGAATTCCGGCTCGGAGATGCCGGCTAGGCGTCCGCTCTCGGCCGCCTGCGTGCGGTACAAGTTCAGCCCGGGGATGATGACGTCACGGTTGGCCTTAAGCTTGCTGTCGTACATCGGAACGATGTGTACAGGGTGCAGGAAAGGATCCAGGTGACGTGCCCGGCAATAGTCCAGAACCATCTGGACCGACGCATCAGATGCGCCGGGGTAGAGCGAGTTTTTCAGAGTTTGAATCAGCTGCTTGTCATCAATCTCAGCGATTTCAGTAGATGCCATAAGTACCTCAAAGAAGTGAAGTGAACTTCCAGTATGCGAAAGCGATTACAAGGGGGACGGCGATGAAGCTGGACGCCAGAAGTACGCCGTACTTGGACACGAAGGCACGTAGCTTCTTGATGCGTTCCTGAGGACCGTAGACGCCCCGCTGCATCCGGGCGCAGTGCGCTTCCCATGCGGTGTCATGTGTGGTGGTTGTCATGTCTGTGGGTATAAAAAAAGCCACCCGAAGGCGGCGAGTTGTTTCAATCACTTGAGAGGTAAGAACGGAGTCGGAGCACTGCCGGCAGAGTAGACGGGTAGCTTGCCATCCCATTTTTCAATAGCGTTGAGCTTGAGAACGTCCGGATTGTCTCGTAGTGCTTTAGCCTTGATTGCGATAGCTTCGGCTTCTGCGCGGGCTCGTGTCAGGCGAGCGTCCGCTTCACCTTGCGCAGCTACTCGAAGCTTCTCGGCTTCAGCTTTGGACTGAGCTACTTCGTTTTCACGCAGCAGTGCGCGCTGGGTAGCTTCGATCTTTGCGTTGATGCTGTCTTTGACCTGCTGTGGATAATTCAAGTCTCCGGTCCAGGACAGTTTGATGATGCGAATTCCGACAGAATCAAGCTTAGAGCGCAGTTCCTTTGTGACGCTGTCCAAAAGGGTGGTTTTACCGCCTTGAGTGAGAGCGTTGATGTCCATAGTGGAGGCATGCTTGATCAGAGCATCAGAGATGTACTGTCGTAGATTGATGTTGGTGATTTCTTCAATGCCCTTGCGGTAAGTTTCAAAGATCAGAGCGGCCTTCGCAGGATCAATGTTGTATTCGACGCCGACATTGGCAAACACGTCCATGGCGTCGGATGTCTGAAAGCTAAATTGTTCGTCATACGAACGTAGCTGATTGAACGTTGGGAAAGCGTAGAGCTTTTCATTGATGCCAACGATGTATCGACCGGTGCCTACCACCTCATTGTTGACGCCTTTGTCGGCGTAGAGGTTGACGCGAACGCCTACGTACCCAGCTTGAATGGTTTCGATGGACATTGCCAGGAACCCAGTAGCCACGATTGCGGCAGCACCGACGCCGTAGGCAATCAGGGCACCTTTGCTTGTGAATTTTTCTGAATACATTTTTTAGTCCTTGAAAGATTGATCTAGGAAGTAGCAGGCAACTGCAACGACTGGTGTCAAGCAAAGCACCAGAGCCACGACGATGGCGGCAATGTTGTCTTTGGAAAACAGCCAAGGAACAACCCAGGTGTAGATGCCGAAGATCAGAACGATTGCAACGGCTATGACGATGTAAACAAGGTTCTGTTTCATGGTTGGAGGCATAAAAAAGCCGCCCGGAGGCGGCTGTGGTTGGTTTATTCAGCGTTGTTTCTTGATGCCCATTGCTTGTAGCACTCAAGTGCCTTCACTGGGAATCCGACCTTTTCGAGGTCTTTCTCAAGGAAGACAAGGTTCAGATCATGGATCGCTTCCCAGAGCATGGGCGCGTGAGGTGACTGCATGGCTCGCATGGTTTGATAAACAAGGTCGATCTCCTTTTTGAACAGATACCGCCAGCAGTAAACGAGCGTGCGGACGTGTTCGCAGAACTCGGCAGAGGCGAGGACTTGTGCCTTGGGGGTCGGAAGCATCTCATGAATCGGTTCCTCCCCGCGGACGACGGGCGCTCTCAGGTCAACCGTGCGAACGAAGTCGATTGCGGCGCCGAAGTCCTTTGCAAGGATTTCGGTGTAGCGCGGGACTTGGAAGCGTGCGTAGAGTGCGCGGTACACGGTCTGGTAGTGAGCCGACACAGCCTTGGCACGTCGGGCGACTTCCTCGCGCAGCTGGAGCTGTTGCGCGGGAGTGATGGTTGCGATCGGACATTCGTAATGGCCCTGCTTGCGGATGGCGGGCAGAACCTCGTTTGTGACCCAACGCTTGAAGCGTTTGGCGTTTTCGAGCTTTGAGCCGAAGATCAGGGCGTAGAGGCCGGACTCGTTGACGCAAACAACTTCCTGTTTTCCGCCTTCGGTTTCGACTATTGCTTTGAGTCGATCCTCTTCATCAACGTGTGCATAGACAGCTTTGCGGGCATTTGAGTATCCCAAAACGGTAGCAATGTCGACAGCGACGAACAGAGGATTTTCGGCGGTTCCGGTTGTACGGACTTGAGAGTTCTCGAACGAGAAGATAGCGATTGCTGACATGGTAGTCACCTCTTAGATGCAGATTTGGAACCTGCTTCCACGACGCCAAACGTGGGAGGGCAGGACTTGGGGATTGGCGTCCCGAACTAAGAGGTTTCGGCGCATCCGAAGATGCTCCTCAAGCCCGCCCATAAAGGTGACTTACAAGGGTGTACCCAAAATGGGGATACCCTTTACGCATGGCCAACAAAAAAGCCGCGATCGACATTTCGGCGGCCTTGCGCCTCTTAGTATGCGGGACGCCAATCCCGCGCTTCGATTTAGAAGCAGGGAAAGTATACCCGATTCTGGAGCCGCTCTTTTTGCCTTTTGGCTCCTTTCAGTGAAATCATTCGTGTGTCGGGCATCCTAAGTTCGACACCTTTAATCATTCACTGAAAGGAAGAAGATATGAAATCTTTTGACCAAGACAGCGCTGTTGCACTGATTGCAGAACTCGTACAGGCGGGACAAATTAACTTGCCCGACCAACAAACTTATGGTCTGGCGAACCCCGCTAAGAGCCCTGATGATGTCATTCGTGAGAAGGCTCGTGTGCAAGCGCTTTATCTTCGCTCTCTGCTCGATGAGCTGACTCGCAAGGATTCCAGTTCGCGATAATCTCTTGAGCACTCGTTAGAGATTTGGCCAGAGTTTCAGGGGTGTTTGTTCCGTGAGTTACGACTGCTTTCAGAACGGTATCCCAAATCTGGCCACGAATTTCTTCAATTGTCATGGATATCTCTCCAATGGAAGGCCACCGTCCGCGCAGTACCCTACGCAGTTGCAGTCTCTCGACGCTTTGCACACATCGTGGACGGCGGCCGAAGAGGGTTAGTCGGGTTCGTAAGGCTCCGGGAGCTCTGCCCACGCCAACACTTGGTCCAAAATGTTTAAATCCAGCCAGCTCTTTGCAAAGTCGCTGTAGAACAGCGTGTCAACGAAGATAGCCCCCTGTAGGCGATTGGATAGTGACGAGAAATTTGTCGAATCTTGATGGCACGTCGTCCGGATACTTGTGCCAGACTATCTTGGCCTCGCTCATGTCTTAATCCCACGGGCGGTAACGCTTGATTCGATTAGACGGTGAGAATGGTGAGCCAGTGCAGCCGCACCACTTTCCATCCTTGAAAATGGCAGCACACATGTATATGCGACTTTCGTCATTGAGTTGAACCTCGGCCCGCATCCAGACGCCTTCCGGAGGTGTTACGTCCGGGTAAGAGTTCCACGCGTTTGAGTCATACTCCGGTGCGATCTCAAAGTCCTCTTTGAAGAGCGTGACGGTGAAGCGGCTTTCACCCAGTTGGACGTTGGTAGCTGGCTTTTTCGCCAAGAATTTACCCATCGTCTTGAGCATCTCGGAAAAGGCACCGTTACTCAGCTCGTCGAGCTTCTGCTGGAGCTTTCTGTCTCGAAGGCGGTAGGTCGTCATACATCCTCCTTTTCAGCCTCGACGCGACGCAGTGTGCGCTCGATCTTGTACTCGGTCTGAAGGTCGAAACTGGCGGCACATTCTTTGCCCTGGCGGACGAGGTAGACCAGTTGATCGATCATGATCTTCACGTCTGCAAGTTCTTCGATGAAGCGCACGTAATCGTATGCTGAGTTTTCGCTCCGACTATTGAGATGCTTGATCTCGACCATCAGTTCGGCCATCTCTTCGATGGCCTTCTCGGCTTGAGCTTGAAAACCGAAGTGGTTGGCGATGATCTTGAGTCTCGGGTCTATGTCTTGCATGACTACCTCACGATGGCGGTGACCAGATCGATCCAGAAGCAGATTCCTGCACCGACGATGCCGGACACGAGCAACAGCATGGTGATAAAGAAAAGGACGAGAAAGATGTTTTCGGCTAAGTCCTTCATGTCATCTCCTTGAAGAAAATCAGGTATGGCCGCTTAAAGGTGCAAAATTGAGGTTGTCCAATCTTCAACTAACCCCTTTAACGGCCATGCCTGATTTTCCGTATTCCGCTATTCCATTGGTCGGTCGACTCGTTTCCGCCCTGATGGCAATAAAAAATCGTTTGATGGAAACAGTTCCTGTGATTGACGCTCAGTGCATTGATGTAGCCATGGAAGGCAAGGCCTTCATGATTTTGGTCAGTATCTATCCGACAAGACGGCAGTCAGAATTCGATCGCGTGACGGTCGATGATTGCAAATTGCTTGACTATGCCGTGGACGTAGATGACATGGGACTATGCCGGTATATCCCTCGCACTTCAGAGACGCCTTTCGAAAGTAAAGAAGGGAACTGGATCATCCCTCCGGAAAAGAAGCGAGAGAAACCTGTCGGGATCGGCTTTTACATACTTCCTGACAAGCCAATGAAGACCGCAAAAATTAGGTTGCATTCACCCGAATGGCTGATGTCGACAACCTGCAAGGTCGATTTGACCTGAATCCACGTCATACCGCTCGGCTCGGAGCGGCCTCACGTGGACCTTCTCTTTCGAAAAGGCCAAGGCCTGACGGGGCGGCGATGCCCCCGCTAACGGTATCCGTCCGGATCCGTGCCGCGCTCGCACTCAGCCTGCCCACCTCGGCAGGGTCATAGCGGTCCGGAGCCTCTCACTCCTTCGGGCCCACTATCCATTTTCACGGGGCCTATTGACGGCTTTAACGTCGCTTCCGACGATCCTCCTTTGAGGGCGGAAAACCCTTGGCGATGTACCCGCGGATCGTCCATCTTTAACTGCGGGGTCGGGGAATGAGCCCTCCCGTAGCCGGGTACATCTTCAAGTGCTCTCGAGCCCTTTTTTCTGTTGCCGACGGGGCGAGGCTGTGTGGCATACGATTGAGAAAACACACGTTGCCGGCAACAGAAAGAAAGGTTCTGGCAGAGCCCTTTTGACTGGCGTCGCCGATGCCATACGGCACAGTGCTCAAGTGCGTCGTTAAAGATCTACGACGGCGCCAGTCAGAAGAGCTCTCATCCGGGCAAGTTGCAAACGATCAAGAAGGACACAAACCCTGTCACGACAGCCGTCGCCATCCAGATCGGCGAGTCGCCGTGCTTGTCTTCGGTCATGAGCCTCTGGATCAGTCGGGTCATTTCTTGGTCTCCTTGTTAAGCATCACGTCCGGAAAAAGTTCTGCGAAGAGGTTGTTCAGCGCTGTGCGCTTTTCGTTCACGACGCCGAAGAGCTCGCCGAAGAAGGCTCGGGCTGATGCCATCTCGCCTTGAGAAAATTCTTTGCGCAGGCATTGCATGAGCACCTTCTCGTACTGCGACCATCCGACGTTGGACTTCTCCGTTGAAGCGATGGCCTCCAGTTGTTCCTTCGTAATTCGCATTACTGCCTACCTTGTTCTGGTCTCCGTGGGATGATTAGAGGGTCGGGAGTGCATAAACCGACTGATTTCTAATCACCACACGGAGGTAACTTTTATGTGTGATCAAAAAGACATTTCTTTAGAAACCGCCGCGCAGATCGTCATCGCCGGGCTTCAGAGCGGCCAGATCAAACTTCCCTGCGCGAATTGCTTCGATGAGAAGGACAAGCAGAAGCAGGTTGAAAAGAGAGTCGCAGTCCTTCAGGGGGTGGTCGAGCGCTTCGATCAGCAGGCGATGACTGATCTTCTCGATCAGGCTCGACGTGAAATCTCTGCGATGAACCTGATGGTAGATGCCACGTACCTTCGGGCTTTGGTCTTTGCCATCGCCGGCAAGGAACTGCCCAAGCGGTAAGGCCATGTCTTGACCAGTCAGCTCTGACAGGTCGCGCAAAAGGTCGATGAGGCGTTCTTTGTTCCTGTAGCCCTCGTCTCCAGGCTGCGCGCAATGCTTCAGTTGCGACTGCCATATGCCCCGGGCTGCCTCTTTCGTGATTCCGACTCGTTCACTCGCGGGAACGAGGACCAGCTTCGGGGCTTTCCACTCTTCACCCTTGCAAGTGCGAGAGCGAAGATCTTCTACGCTGTCCAGAATGCTGTTGATTCGATTCCCAAGTGAGCGGGCAATGAGTTCGACGTCTTTTCCGGTAACTGGACGGCCCTTGCTGTCTGCTTTGCCTTCTGCAAAGTTCCGGAACCATGCATACGGAAAGGTCTTCATGGCTTCCACGTCACGCTCGATGCTTTCCTGCAGTTCCAATTCATCGTGTTGGGTTGTCATGGGTTAACTCGCACTGGTAATTTGCTTGGTTTCGTATGAAGACCATTCGACGTTGGCCATTTCGGCTGCGGCGATGGCAGTGAGCTGTTCCTGAGTGTTTTGCATTGATGGTCTCTTGTAAACCGCTTGTTTTGTTACAAGCAAAACTTTACAGCGTGATAATTTTGCTTGCAAGGGATACTTGTAGATGATTTACAAGGACATTGATCTATATCAAGGAATGCTTCAAGCGAACACAAAAAAACCGCCCGAGTGGGCGGTTGTGGTTCTGATGAAGTCTGACCTAAGCGTGCTGAGGGACAGGTGTCAGTTTTAGGTCAGAGGCATTCGGAAAGCGGCTCAATAATTACAGCTCCTCAGCCGAGCAAAATAGGACGCAACGTCCCTCAATGATCACACTATCCAGTTGATCTTTACTCACTGTGATAGGGGGATACCGAACGTTGTCGGAAATCAGAAGCAAGCTTCCGTCGACCTGTTTTTGAATGCGCTTGATATAGGTATCGCCGCAGAAAGTGATAGCGTAGATTCCCTCTCCTCTAACATCCGTGCAAGACCGGTCAACAAAAACAAAGTCCAGATTTTTAATTGTCGGAGACATTGAGTCGCCATTGGCCGTGATGATCTCGAGATGACGCAAATTCGCAGAAGGAGCTTTTGCTCTGAGCCAGGCAGCGGTCAGGCGGATCATATCAATGATCGTGCGCTCACCTGAATTGCCAATCATGTTGGTGCCACAAGAACCTCGGGCTGTGAATCTCGGAATGGAAATCAGGCCATTGTCCAAATCGACAGTTGATGCTGTGAGCCTGTCGGCTGCCGCTCCATGAACGATGACAGCAGGAGGCAGCTGCAAATACTCGGCAAGTGCTTCCAAATTTTTACCTGTCGGCCTTGTCTTCCCTGACACCCACTGCTGGACCGCTTGAGGTCGTACTGACAATGCACGAGCAATGTCACTTTGGGTAAGGCCGCGCTCAGCCATCAGCTGAATCAGAACGTCTTTTGTTTTACTAGCCATGGTGACCTCCTTTGCCGAGATGCTAACAAGTAACGCTTTAAAACGTAAAAACAAGTAAATCTTGCTTTTCTTCTTGTTGTCATCATAAAATACAAGCACAACTTGTTACGAGGAAAACCATGACAAGCAACCAAGAATTGAATGGCGCAGAAAAGGCCTGTGCTGTTGTGGGTGGGCAGACAGAGTTAGCACGCCGATTGACGACGAGCGGTAAACGCATTTCCGCTCAAGGCGTTCGTTGGTGGTGTACTGAAATCAAGGCCGTTCCTGCCAGAAATGGCTGGGCTATAGCCGTGGCAGAAATCACAGGGTTGAGTCTGCACGAACTGAATCCTGCCGTCTATCCGAAGCAGTAGCGAGGATCACTATGGCAAGGTACAGAACCATAGACATTCGCATCTGGATGGATGCGAAATTTATGAGCCTAGATGAAGGGAGTCAGCTCCTTTTCATCTATCTGCTCACATGCCCGCAGGTCAACCAAATCGGAACCATTCCGATGTCTCCCAGTGTTCTTGCGGCGTATCTCAATAAGCCTGTCGAAACCGTTTCGGAACGGTTAAGGAACCTTTCCGATATGGGTTTGATACGGGTCGATAACGGTAATTTGATCTGGATTTGCAACTTTTTGAAGTACAACGCGCCGATGAATCCCAATTGTGCAAAGGGTCTGGTGGCGTTTTTCGATGAAATTCCTGATTGCCCGCTTGTTGATGAAGTAGCCGAAGCCGTCGTGAAGGCCTGTGAAATCAAGGGTTCCGACTATTTGAGGGCCGTTTTGCCGTCTCTGAAAAAGTACCTTGACCGAAGGGAAAAACGTAACCATTCGGAAACGGTTCCAAAACCGTATCGAAATCAGGAACAGGAACAGGAACAGGAACAGGAATATAGGGATGTATCTGACGATACATCCTCGTCGGCTTCGCCTGCGCTCACGCTTGACGGCGATGCCGACGCGCCGAAGCGTGCTCCTTCGGTTCCCTATCAGCGGATTGTCGACAGCTACAACGCGCGCTTAGGGGCTGTGCTTGGCATGTGTCTGAAGCTCAACAAGCAACGCATGGGCAATCTCCGGCAGAGATGGGCTGATATTGCGGACATCGTCAACAGCAAGCAGACACAAGACGTCCTGGACGGCTTCTGCGACTTCTACGACAAGGTGTCGAGGAGCGACTTTCTCATGGGCAGGTCGAAGAACAGCGGTTTTAAGGCGTCGTTCGACTGGATCCACAACTCAAGCAACTTTGTGAAGATCTACGAGGGGAACTACGAAAATGGCCGAAAACTCCACTAAGCGCAATGCCTTTGCCGACAAAGAGCACGAGCAATCGGTACACCCCAAGGGGAGATATGTTCGCCAGCGGTGCTTTGCCTCCGGCTGCTACTGCCTCGCGGTCTTTATGACCGACCCCGTGAACGGACAAGGCCTTTGTGAATACCACTCCGCGGCTGAGGATGCGAACACTTGGCCGAAGATCACGAACCTGCTCAGGCGTGAAAAGGCGATTGCCATGGTGCGCGCTTTGCACGTTCTGGACATGAGCAAGCATCTTGGACTTAAGGAGTGTGAAGGCCTGATCGTCAAAGTCCAGAACTGCGCAAAGGAAGTCGGGATGGACATGGAGGTCCTCCAGCTACAGCAACGCGAAGGCTGGCGTAACGGAAAGCGGTGCATCGAAACGGAGCTGCCTGCGGCCTACTACTACCGCGTCAGCATGGCATTCGAGAACTTCATCGTTCAATGCGCGAAACCCACTGGCTATCGTGGCTACGAGTCCCATTACGAGCGCGGCATGAAGCACATCTCGGAAGCGTTTGCCTATCTCGAAGGGCGGAAGATGCCGGCGCACATATCGGCGGCAGGAGCTCAGTGATGAACCGTCAGCGCCTGGAGCCGAGTCCTCCCAAAAAGACGGGGCCGAAAGGCATCACGATCGAGATCGAAAAGGCTATGGCGCTGCTTCGTCGCATCGATGGGTTCGACCTTTCAGAGGAAGATCGCCAGCAGCAGGAAGAGGCTGTCAGGTTCTTGCGCGAAACGGTGGTCCGGCACTTGAAAAGGAATCGGATCAAGGAGAAGAAAAAGTGAGTTTGGATTTCACGGTTTCATTTTTGTCGGCCACAGTGACGGTGCAGGCCATTTACCTTCTGATCATGGCCCGCACTTTGACCAGGCTCGATTTTCAGTTCAAGGCTATGAGGGACGATATGTTTGAGATTCTTCGCTTCATGCGAACTGGGGAGATGAGGTTCGAGAAGTACGCGGCTACCGCTGCTTACAGAGAACTTTTCGAGAAGCGCGTCGGAAAAGGCCATAACGGATTTCAACCTCAACAAGGGGAGCGTCAGTGTTCAGAAGTTCGATAGGAAACCAAATGGATTCTAGCTTTTCGGATTTCGGGCTCAGAGGTATGGATAACGGAGCACTGCCGAACAAAAATTTCGGATCAAGTAATGATGCTCCGGTAAATGAACCAGCCTCATCACACAGGTCGTGAGGGATTTTGGCTCCTGTAACTTCGACGGTTCGCAGAGTCAGCGGATACGGGACATCGGTAAACGAGATGTACAGCAAAAAAATTTTTGGATTCCGTTGTAACTCGCGGGGAACAGTCATATCGCTACTGGCTGGGTAAGCATAAGCAGTAAAACCAAGGGCGGTCCTGGAAAGCTGGATGTACATAAAAACGGCTGTGGCTAGCGTGCTGAAAGCGGTGATCTCAGACGCAAGCGTAAATTTTCACTTTGACGCAACGAGATCTTTCCACCTAAA
>OOBY01000700.1_pt1 | contig 18524 bp, 20 predicted proteins | sample 1671751 | NCBI WGS metagenome assembly OOBY01 (sample SAMN06348189, study PRJEB24527) | human gut metagenome | biome: human gut; feature: ankylosing spondylitis patient; material: feces | host: Homo sapiens | place: China | collected 2015-10
TCTTTGAAAGGTATTGACTTTTAAGAACGCAAGAATTTATCCTTCATGCCGACAGATACGAAATCAAGTTCTACAAAAAAGATTACTGCATAAGAGAAATTTGGGCATACTATATTATCATTCAATTTAGGAGGAAGGCAGCATGAAGTCTCATCAAAGTGCGATTCAAAACGCCGAATTTGCAGAAAATATGCAAATCGGATTGACAGATCAAAAAAACAATGGTACTATTATGGAGAGTAGTCGCGTGAAGGAGGGATTGGCCATGCTGCTTGAGTTTTCTTGTGCTAACCATAAGTCCATAAAAGATCCTGTGCTATTTTCTACGGTTGCCAGCAAAGATACAATCAACGAGGATAGCCTGTATATGTACGGTAGTACTCGCGTGCTTCGAACTGCCGTTATTTATGGTGCAAATGGATCAGGAAAGAGCAATTTTATTGATGCTATTCAGTTCGTCAAGAACCTCGTTATTAATAGCATTAATCATCAGCCGGGGCAGGGAATTCTTCAAAAGCCGCATAAGCTTTCTGGTGCAGATGCAGAAAGTAAATATGCGATTCAATTCGTTACTAACGGTATTCGTTATGCTTTCGGCTTTACTCTTAAGCATCTTTTGGTCATTGAGGAATATCTGTATTACTTTCCTGCCGGAAGACAGGTCAAAATCTATGAGAGATATGAAACGGGGTTTATTGCAGGAAATAAGTTTAAGAACCGTTTTGAAACATGTCACGATGTTTTGAAGCCCAACAGACTATTTCTTTCTTGCGCTGCAAACTTCAGTAACGTTGATGAAATCACCAAGGCTTTTAGTTTCTTCAGGGATGAATTGGTGATTTACAGAGGACTCGGTACGGATAATTGGATGGAGTACTCTATGGAGCAGATTAGTACCAGTCCTGCGATGAAGAAAGTTGTGCTTACGTTCCTGCAAAGTCTTGGAACGGGTATTAAAGATATCCGAGTAAAAATCGACGAAGCGAATATGCAAGCTTCTGATTTACCGCCGTTTTTGGCAGATGAGTTTAAAGCTATGCTTTTAAACAGTTCTGTCAAAAAGATCGATGCCAAAGTGGTATACTCTACTTTTGAAACTGACCTAATGACAGAAGAATCCGTTGGCGTTCGAAAATTGTTTGAGATGCTGTGCCCGTTTATCGACATAATTATACAAGGAAAAGTTTTGGTTTGCGATGAACTGGAGGCAAGTCTTCATGAATCAATTTTACATGGATTGGTTGCCCTTTTCAAACAGATTAAGTCTGAAAAGTTTGCTCAACTTATTTTCACAACTCATGATACTAGTATCTTGGATCTTGATCTTTTCAGACGCGACCAAGTGTGGTTTACAGAAATCTCACAGGATTCTCGTGCCACCGAATTGTACTCACTGGCTGAAATCAAGAATGTCCGAAAAGGTGAAAATGTAAGCAAAGGCTATATTATGGGCAAATATGGAGCTATTCCAATGCTCAACGCCAACCTTGCTCAGATTTTAACTGATGCAACTTGACGGAGGGGATACATATGAGTAACAGCAAACGAAATCTTTCTTTGTCTCCCCGTGTTGAAAATACGCGAGAAGCACAGCATATAATGGTTGTTAATTTTGACTTGACCGAAATTAAAGATCACTTTGAGCAAAACTTGACAGCTATCAATAATCAGTTCGAAGTGGCTTCAAGTTTGGAGTCCAACGGAAAAATTGACGATCAGAAAAACATTTATCGCTCTCAAATTGTTTTTCTTGAAAGCGCATTCGATTTTTATCTTCACGAACTAACAAAGTATGGGCTGCGGAAAATGTTTTCTGGTTTTTGGGAGAAAACCGAGAGGTACAAAAACCTTAAGATCCCTATGAAGCATATAGAGAGAGGGTTGGATGACCCATCAGCGATTCAATGGTTTGTTGAATACATTAATGAAGCGTACAGTCGTGATGTCATGACAGCCTACGAGTATCTAAAAGATCAAATGAATCTGCTTGGCATTAATCTGTTAGAAAAACTAAAGAATGCTTTTACTGAAAATGACAAACCACAAGAAGTCATTATCAATCTTTATAACCGCAGAAACCAAATTGCTCATCAAACAGATCGTGCTCATGCAGATGCTTCGCAGGCGGATATTACTGAAGAGTATGTTAAAAAGAGAATTTCTGAAATAGAAATTATCGTTACGGCATTGCATCAGGCAGCTCTTGAAAAGGATAATTGCCAGTCTTAAGGTATTTTCAATTGTTCTTGTAAACATCGAGTCAGATTATTATGTGCGATCGATAACTTTGGTGTTGTTCTGACTATTTTCACTCTTATAACTAATGCAGCTACATAACACATTATATCATCTGCCGGATAGTACAGAAAAAATTCTGTACTATCCGTTTTTTATGCCCCACCTATGCCCCTCTCCCTCACCCTATCTGCACCATGTATGCCCCACCCATGCACCCTATATGCCCCATTCCCTCACCTTGAATGCACCATAGGTGCATGTGCTATGATACAGCCACGAAAAGCGACAACGTTGTCGCTTTTGGAGGTGAGGCATGGCATACCGAGGGAAGCAGTCAGATCCTTTTTATCACAGCGGCGCATGGCTGGCTGTCCGGAAGAACGCTCTGCTGCGCGACCACGAAATCTGTCAGATTTGCCTGCGTGCCTTCCAAGCCGGTCTGATGCGCAAGCCCAGACGTGCAACCATCGTGCATCACCTGATTCCGCGCACGGAACGCCCCGACTTGGAGCTTGACCTGCAAAATCTGCAATCCGTGTGTGCAATTTGTCACAATCAGGAGCATCCTGAAAAAGGTGGGGTGCATGGCGCTGACAAGCCGGGACAGACACGACCGAAAATCACCGCGCGTGTCTTGAAGATACAGGGGGAATAGCATGGACTACACGGCAGTTCCTGCGAACTTGCAGGATGAAAAGGCAAAACGGCTCTACACGGCGCTGTGCGAGGAATACTTGCGGACGCACGGCGTTGAGGAAATTCCGGACAGCAGCATGGCATTGCTGACGGACATTGCGACGATGGAGCAGATCAAGAGCAAGCTGCTCAAAGAAATCGAAAACCGCCCGATGGATCACATTCGGAACGGTCGGCAGGAGTACTGGAAGCCGAACGGTGCAATCGGCGAGGTCAACCGCCTTGTCAGCTCACAGCGGCGCAACCTTGCCGAACTGAAACTCACACCAGCCAGCAGGAAGGGCAGCATTGACGCGCCGACGGACGACGACTTCTCTGCCTACTGACAAACCCGCTCTGCCCACCGGAAGCCAGCGGCTTGAACAATATGTGCGTGATGTGCTGGATGGAAAGATTATCGCGTGCAAAAAAGTGCGAATGGCTTGTCAGCGCCATCTTGACGATTTGAAACGCAGTCAAGCGAGTGACTGGCCATATCGCTTTGATGCAGAAAGGGCAGACCGCGCAATCGGCTTCTTTGAGCGTTTCCTGCGTCCATCAAAAGGTGAAATCACGCGAATGGAACTGATGCCGTGGCAGTGCTTCGTCGAGGGCAGCTTATATGGCTGGGTGGACAAGCAGACGGGCTTGCGGCGCTACCGCGAAGGGCTGGTGTGCGTGGGGCGCGGCAATGGCAAGTCCACCATGATGAGCGGCAATGCTGCCTACTTGTGTTCCAAGGATGGTGAGCGAGGCGCGGATGTGTATTTGCTGGCGAACAGCAAGGAACAGGCCAGCATCGTCTACCGGGAATGCGCAACGCAGATTGCTTCAAGCCCTGCGCTGTGCAAACATTTCGAGGTGCGGCGCGACGTTATCCGCTATCCCGGCACGCACAGCATGATTCAGCACCGCGCGTCGGACAGCCGCAAGCTGGACGGGCTGAATCCGCACGGCGCTGTCTTTGACGAAATCCATGCGATGCGTGACTTCAAGCTCATCAACGTCGTCAAGCGCGGCATGAACAAGCGCAGACAGCCGCTGATGATTTACATCACAACGATGGGCAGCGTACTGGACGGGCCGCTGATGTACTACTACGGACTGTTCGGGGATGCACTGCTCGGCAGTCTGCGCCCGGATGTCGCTGACCGCATGTTTGCATTCATTTGCGAGATGGATGCAGAGGATAACATAGAGGACAGCCGTCTTTGGGTAAAGGCAAACCCGGCGATGGGCGTTCTGCTCAATCAAAGCAACTTGGAAGCGGACTGGGCGCGGTGCAAGCAGATACCCAGCGAACGCGCGGACTTCATCAACAAACAGCTCAACATCTTCACGGATGCAAGCGACGCGCCGTTTGTAGACTTCGATGTCGTCAAGCGGAATGAAGATTGGATTGAGATGGGGCTGCTGGAAGGGCGCGAGTGCTTCGGCGGATTCGACCTTGCAACGTCCGAAGACATGACGGCTGCGGGCTTGGAGTTCCAGCTGGATGACGGCCGCTATTTCTGGCTCTGTCACGCATGGACAACGCGCAAAAAAGTGGAGCTTGACCTCGAAAAGATACCGTACCATGAATATGCGCTCAACGGCTGGCTGTCCATCGTCGATGGGGATTACGTTGCGCAGGATGAAGTCTACAAGTGGTTTGAAACGCAGGTGAAACATTACGCCATCCGCGCCATCGGTTATGACCCGGCAAACGCAACGTGGCTTGTGCGGATGCTGGAAGCCAGCGGACTGCCGTGCAAGGTTGTTCGGCAAGGCCCGCTGACGCTGAATGCGCCCATGAAAGACCTGCGCGAAGTGCTGCTGGATGGTCGTCTGGTGCATAACCGGAATGCACTGTTCCGCTGGTTCTTGCAGAACGTCAAGCTGCGAACCGGCTATGGCGATGAGGACAAAGCGAACTGGGTGCCGACAAAGCGTCAGCGATACCGCAAGATTGACGGCTTTGCCGCCCTGCTGGATACGCACACGCTGATGCTGGGCGAAAGCCCCCTGCCGGACGGCTTCGCGCCAGAGCTGGATGTCAGCATTTACAGCCTTGATTTATAACGGAGGGTACACAATGGGAAAGAGCAAGGAAAAGAAAGCCAAGCGCCGCGCGAACGGCACGCGGGATGCGCCCGATTGGAGCGTGCTGCGTACCGCAACGCGCACCCGGAGCGACTACACGCTTTCCGGCAGTGAAGCCATCTACTCGGCTGTGTCGCGAATTGCGAACACGATGGCAATGCTGCCGATTCACCTCTACAAGAATCATGAGATTCAGCGGGAGGACTGGCGTGAGCGCTTGATAAATTATCAGCCGAACGCCACCATGACACCATACCTGTTCCAGCAAACGATGGAGGCATTCCGGAATGTCGAGGGCAACACCTACGCGTTGATGATTCCTGATTTGACTGACCCGATGCGGCAGCGCATTGCATCCCTGGACGTTCTGGATGCTTCGCTGGTGCAGGTGGAGCGTGAAGTGGAGACGCGGGAAACGTACTACAAGTTCACGCTGGATGACGGGACACTCTGCCGGGTGCATGAATCCAACATGATTGTGCTGCGGCACATGTCCACCAACGGACGCAAGGGCATTCGCCCGATTGATGTGCTGATGGGAACATTGCAGTATTCCAACGCCATCCGCGAATACGCGGCAAATCAGCTGCAAGGGGTCAACTCCGGTGTCGTGCTGAACATCCCTTCGACGAACCTCAGCCCGGAGAAACGTGACAATGCCGTCAAGCAGTTTCTTGAAGCCTACAAGAAATCGGGCGGGCGCGTCATTGTGCTGGAGGGCGGCATGACTGCCACAACGCTGACGCAAAGCCCGGTGGATGCGCAGTCACTGGATGTGGAGCGCGTCACCAAAAACCGCGTGGCGACCGTGTACAACATCCCGCCGCACATGCTCGGCGACTACTCCGACAGCAGCTACTCAACAAACGAGCAGTCCACGCAGGAGTATCTGACGCTGACCATCATGCCGATTGTGGCGCAGTGGGAACAGCAGCTCAATCTGAAACTGCTGACGTGGCGCGAGCGCTGCGAAGGATACTACTTCGCATTCGACCTCGATGAGCTGCTGCGCGCCGACCAAAGCACCCAAGCGGAGGTCAACCAAAAGGGCATCCGCAATGGCTACAAGACCATCAATGAGGTTCGCAGGAAAGAAGGCAAACCACCTGTCAGCGGTGGCGACTTGCCGATGGTATCCAAAGACCTTGCGCCGCTGGAAGCTGTGCAGTCCGGCACGGCGCAGTGAAAGGAACATGCACATGCAGAAGTTTTGGAATCTCGTACTGCCGGAGGAAGCGGAAAAGCCTGCCGAGTTGTATCTGGAAGGCGAAATTGCAGCTGAATCGTGGTACGGGGATGAAGTAACGCCGAAGCAGTTCCGCGAGGAACTGGCGGCAGTCAACGGGCGTGACGTAACCGTCTGGATTAACTCCCCTGGCGGCGATGTCTTTGCCGCCAGCATCATTTATACGGCGCTGATGGAACACAAAGGCGCGGTGACGGTCAAGATCGAGGGCTTGGCGGCAAGCGCGGCATCGGTCATTGCGATGGCGGGCGACAAAGTGCTGATGGCCCCGACCGCGTTCCTGATGATTCACAATCCATGGTCGATGGGCTATGGCGACGCAGACGAACTGCGCCACGCGGCGGCTGTGCTGGATGAGATTGCAGACGGGCTGGTGCTGGCCTACGAAATCAAGACCGGGCTGCCGCGCGACACCATCCGGCAGATGATGGCGGATGAAACGTGGATGTCGGCGCAGACAGCCATCGACAATGGCTTTGCGGATGCAATGCTGCTGCGCGGCGGGGAAACTGATGCGCAAAGCGCGTTGCGGAATTGCAAATTTGGCAGCATTGCCGCGTGTGCGCGAACCCTCAAACGGATTTCCGCAAAAGCTCCTGAACAGCCCGAAGCGGTGAATCAGGAAGCGCGGGATATGCTTATCAAGAAAATGCAGACCGCAAAAGCGGCGCTGAACAACTACCCGACAATCAAGTAGGAGGAAGCTATGAACATCATTCAGATGAAGCAGGAAATTAAGGACATCCGCGCGGAACTCGCTGCGGAAATCGACAAGGGCATGGAGATGGCGAAGAATCGCGCCACAACGCTCGAATCCATCAAGGCGCAGAGCGACAAGGTGGACGACCTGCAAATCCGCGAAGCCCTGCTGATGCAGGCGCTGAATACGGCAGAAGGCAAGGAAAATCCGCCGCAGAGCAAGAAGCTCGGTCAGAACGGCGGCTTCCGCAGCCTCGGCGAATTTGCCAGCGCGGTGCATAATGCCTGTACGCTCAACGCCACGGTGGACAGCCGGCTGGTGCGCAATGATGCGTCCGGCGCGAATGAAACGACCGGCGCGGATGGCGGCTATCTTGTGCCGCCGGACTATGCTGCGGGTGTCATCGACCTGATTCAGGAGCAGTCCATTCTGCTGCCGCAGGCGCGCCGCGTGACCATTGCCGGAAACCGCCTGATTGAGGCGTATCTGGTGGAGAGCAAGCGCGACGATGGGCATCGTCATGGTGGCGTGCTGGCTTACTGGAAGGGCGAGGCACAGCAGTACAAGGCAAGCAAGCCGACGTTCGATGAGCGCACGACCCAGCTGGACAAGCTGACGGCCATCTGCCCCGTGACGGAAGAGCTGCTGATGGATGAACCCGCCATCGAAAGCACGCTGGACACCAAAGTAGCGCAGGAATTTGCGTGGAAGGCGGATGCTGCCATCTTTGGTGGCTCTGGCAGCGGTTCGATGCCGCTGGGCATGGTCATGCCGACGACGAACACTGCGCTGGTCACGGTGGATAAGGAATCCGGTCAGGCGGCTGGCACGGTCAATGTGCAGAACATCCTGAAAATGTGGAATCGTATGCCTGCGCAGTGCCGTGCGAACGCGAAGTGGTACATCAATCAGGACTTGGAGCTTCAGTTGATGCAGCTGATGATGGGAACGGATACGGTGGCAACCAGCGACAGCGGCGTGACGGTCAGCTTCGGCGGCCCGCTGTGGCTGCCTGCCGGTGCGTATGGTAACGAGAACGGCAAGCTGCTTGGGCGCGACGTGATTCCGCTGGAACAAGCAGCGGCGGTCGGGGCGGTCGGCGACATTGCCTTCCTCGATGCGACGCAGTACCTGATTGTGGAGCGCGCTGGCATCAACAAGCAGACTTCCATGCACATGTATTTCGACACCGATGAGGTGGCGTTCAAATTTTCCTGGCGTGTTGGTGGCCGCCCGGACTGGATGACCGCGATTACCGGCGCAAACTCCACCATTGCCCGTTCGCCGTATGTTGCGCTGGCGGCACGCGCCTGATGAGGAGGATGCAGCATGTTTGATGCGGTGGAAAGCATCGTGATGCAGGTCACGGCGGATGAGGAGAAACGTGTGGCGGTCGCTTCCCTCTCCGCCAGCTACAAGGCAGGACGGCGCGCAAGCGTCAACATGGAGCTGGCGCAGGCATACGATGCCAGTCAGCACGATGAGCTTGTGCGCAAGGCTGCGGCAGAGTTCCTGACAGAAGTGCAGAAGCGCTGTCTGTCGGCGGGGCTGCCTGTTCCCAGGGAAATGTGAGGGGGCTGAATCATGCCAAACATCAGCGACCTGAAGCGCTATGCCGTGGTGGATTCATCGGAAGATGACTTTGTGCTGGAGAAGTGCATGGCGGCGGCAGAACGGTACTTGGTCAACGCAGGCGTACCCGTACCGACCGAGGAGAACCCGCTGTATGATTTGTGCGTGTATCAGCTGGCCGTCCACTACTACGATAACCGTGGTGCTCTTGGTGACAAGGCGGAGCAGCTTCCCTTTGGCGTCACCAGCATCATCCACCAGCTCCGGCTCTGAGGTAATGCGGTATGTACGATAATTGCGGCGCATTGCAGGACACCATACAGATTCTCCGCGCACAGCCTGGACAGGATGCGCAGGGCAATGCAATCACCACTTGGATGCTTATCGCGGAAACGAAGGCACAGGCGCGCGACCTGTCCGGCCGGGAGTTCTTCGCGAACGCGAATCATCAGGCGGAAAATGTGATGAATTTCAAAATCCGCTGGCGCACGGGTTTGACAACCGGAATGCGCATCAGCTATGCCGGGGCGCTCTACGACATTATTCAGGTCAACCATTTGAACAATCGGCGCGGCGGCTATATGCTGCTTCGGGCGCGGATGATTCAGGGAGAAGGTGCGGCATATGGCAATCTTTAATGTGACGGGACTTGATGAGGCAATCAAGCAGCTTGATTTGGCGGCGGATGCCCTCAAAGAGCGCGCGCCGGAAGCGGCAGTCGCGGGCGGAAAGGTCGCAGCGGCAGCATTCCAGCGAAGCGCGCCCGTGCGCACGGGACAGCTTGCCGCCTCGATGACCGTTGACGGCCCGCATCACACGGTGGCGGATGGCTACTACTGCGATGTCTACCCTTCCGGCAAGCGCGCCGACGGCGAACGGAACGCGACCGTCGGCTATGTGCTGGAGTACGGACGGAGCAACATGCCTGCACAACCGTGGATGCGGCCAGCAATGGAAGAAAGCGCGGATGAAATCAGCAGCGCCATTGCCGAAGTTCTGACAGGAGGCGGCACATGACCATCCATGAAATGCTTGGCAATGCGCTGAAAGGGCTTGCGCCTGCGGTCGGGCGCTATCCCCTCAATGAGCGCCCGGACACCTACATTGCTTGGTTTGAGGTCAAGGCGACGCCGGAGAGCGCGAGCAACCGCTGGATTCGCGTGCGGCACATGATGCAGGTTGACCTGTACAGCCGTGAGCCGCTGGACACCCTGCTGGCGGCGACGCTCTACGCACTCAAACGCGCTGGATGCGTCATCAGCGATTGGGAGCCAGAAACCTACGAAACAGAAACCCGATACAGGCATATTCAGATTACCCTGCGTCTAACAACCAATGAACAACAGGAGGTATTCACCCATGAGTGAAGCAGGAAAGACGATTGGTATCTTTACCGGCGTGCTGGATGTTTACGTCGCACGGTACGCGACGGAGGACACGACGGCGGCCGCGCCGACCTACGATCCCCCGAAGGTGCTTGGCGCGTCGATTGAAGTGACCATTACGCCGCAGTACGCGGAAGCAACGCTGGAAGCATCCAACCGTGTTGTGCGGCGCTCCAAGCGCATCAAGGCTTACAGCATCAAGGCGAATGTTGATACCGTGTCGCCGGAAATGAAGGACTACGTTCTCGGCCGCAAAAAGGACAAGAACGGTGTCACCATCCTTGACGGATCGACGGATGCACCGAGCGTCGCGATTGGGCTTTGCCGGACGAAGGACACAGGTGCAAAGGAACTCTGGTGGCTCTACAAGGGGCAGTTCAGCGAGAACGAAACCAGCGGCAAGACCGACAAGGTTGGCTCGACGGAATATCAGACCCCGACGCTGGAAGCAGTATGCGACCGCCGCATCTATGACAATGCCCTTGGCATGGTGGTGGACAGCGATGATGAAACGATTCCGAAGAGCGTAATCACGGACTGGTTCAAGACCGTCTATGAAGCCGCTGCGGAAAAGGCTGAAATGTAAGGAGGAATCGCGCCCGGTCTGCATTTTGCTTTCCGGGCGCGTACTTGAATCATGGAAAATGTGAAGATGGAAAAGGTGGTGCGCGGTCGTGACTTCGTTGCGCCAGCGCAGACAATTACCCTTGACGGACAGACCTATACGCTCAAATGGGGCAATCGGCAGGCGCGTTATACGGAAATGGTGTACGAAGAGCAGTATGGACGCGACGCAGAATACATGGAGATTCTTTCGGAACTCCAGCGCCAGAAACACCGCGCCATCGAGGCGTGTGTCTATGGTGCGCTCCGTGCGGGCGGCTGTGACATGGACTTTGAAACGTTCGACGACCTGTTCACCTATGACAGCATCGATCAGCTGCGCGATGTTATCCAGAAGTCCGTCATCAGTACACTGCCAGACCCGGAACAACTGGGAAACTGATGAGCCACGCGAGGAAAGAAGATGCTGCCAAACACTTTCCTTGGGCGTGGCTGATGTATCATGCGCTTGATTTAGGCATCAGCACAGATGCGTTTTGGGAGATGACACCGCGTGCCATCTGCATCCTGCTGAGCGAAATGATGCGGGCAAATCAGCCGTGCGAAAAGCACACTGCACGCGCATCCGGCGGACAGACGGTGCGACTGAACTACATTCCGCGCCCATAAGGCGCGAAGGGAGGTGAACCCATGCCAAACGGCACGAAGGCTGTTGAATTGAAAATGCGCGTCGGCGTTGAGGGCGAGCAGACCTATCGCGAGGCGCTGAAAAACATCAGCCGTGAACTGCGTGTCCAGAAGGTTGAGATGGATGCCGTAACGTCTGCCTATGGCGCGAATCAGAACAGCATTGAAGCACTCTCGGCGAAGCAGGAAGCGCTGACAAAGCAGCAGGATGCACACCGGGAAAAGGTGCAGATTCTATCCGAAATGCTGGAAATCGCAAAGCAGGAGTTTGGCGAAAACAGCGAAGAAGCCGACCAGTACCGCATCAAGCTGGCAACCGCGCAGACAGCCCTCAACAAGTGTTCCAACGAAATCAACACAACTTCGACGGCGCTTGCGGAGGCGCAGAAAGCAACGCAGGAAAGCGCGGACGCAACAGATGACCTTGGCAATACGGTCGGCGAAGCTGGGGACGCGCTGGATGAATACGGCGAAGCAGCAGACGAAACAGGCGATTCGCTGGACGAACTGGGTGGCAGCGCTGATGATGCGTCGGGCAAGAATCAGACGTTCCTGTCGGTTATGGCAGGAGCAGCGAAAACGCTGGGCAACGTTGTCGTAACCGGCGCGAAGTTGGCGGCAAAAGCTCTGCTGGAAGTCGGAAAAGCGGCTGCCAATGCGACCAAAGAAGGCTTCGAGCTATCCAAGGAAGCTGGCAAGTACGCGGATGACATCGCAACGCTCAGCACGCAAACCGGCGTTTCGCAGAGCAGTCTCCAGCAATGGACGTATGCGAGCAACTTCGTTGATACGAGCGTCGATTCGATAGCCAGCAGCATGACCAAGCTCACACAGACAATGGGCAATGCGCTCAACGGCAGCAGCGAAGCCTCGGACAAGTTCGCGACGCTGGGTGTCAGCATCACGGACGTTCACGGCCGTCTGCGCAGTACGGAGGATGTATTCTGGGATGCGATTGATGCACTCGGCAAGATTGAGAACCCAGCAGAGCGTGACGCTGCCGCGATTGCGCTGTTCGGCGAAAGTGCACAGAAACTCAATCCACTCATCGCAGCCGGACGTGAAGGCTTTGAAGCGCTGAACGCGGAGGCTGAACGGCTCGGCACCGTATTCAACGATGATGAAATCGCCACAATGGGCAGCTTCGATGACGCGATGCAGCGCAATTCGCAGGCAGTGTCCGGTTTGAAGAATGCAATTGGCTTGGCGCTGATTCCTGCATTCCAGCCGCTGGTGAACCGCGCAACCGAAGCAATGGGGCGCGTCAACCATGCCATTCGAGATGGCCTCACGCCCGACGAAATGGGCGAATTGATGGACTACCTGCTGGATGAAATGGACGGTGCAATCGAATACATCATCAGCATCATCGAGGACGCGCTGCCGATGCTGACTACCGCCGTGGGCAAGCTGGTGAGTTCCCTCGGAAGCAAGCTGCCGGGGATGGTCAATCGGCTTCTGCCTGCGGTGACGCAGCTGCTCCAAACGCTGGTGAACACGCTGACCGCGAACGCGGCGGGCATCGGGCAAGCCGCTGGGCAGTTAGTTGCGCAGCTGGCCACTTTCCTTGTGAGCAATCTGCCTGCGCTGGCAAGTGCAGCGGTTCAGCTGGTGAGCGGGCTTTTCTCCGGCTTGCTTGCCGCCATTGAGCCGTGCTGGGAATCCGTCAAAGATGGTGTCGGGGAAGCAATGGGCAAAGTCTGGGCGGGCATTACCAGCGCATTCGGCACGCTCGGCGGCATCTTGGAGGATGTGCTGGATTTGCCTGAAGGAACTATCACAGAGCCGCTGAACAAGGCAATTGGCGCAGTTGGCGGCTATTTCGCAAGCGTTTGGAATGCCATCACCAGCGCGTTCGGCACGCTCGGTGGGATTCTCAGCGACCTGCTTTCCGGTGAAATTGATGTAGGGGAAGCCCTGACGCGCGCAAAGACTGCGGTTGAGGGATTGTTCGGTCAGATTTGGGATGCAATCAAGAATGTCTATGGCACACTGGGTGAAATTCTGGAAGATGTGCTGAATCTGCCAGAAGGGAGCATCACTGCAACGCTCGGAAAAGCAATCAGTGCCGTAGAAACATACTTCAAAAGCATTTGGGATGCCATTACCGGCGTGTTCGGGACGCTTGGCGGGATTCTCACCGATTTGCTTTCCGGGCAGATTGATATTGGTGAAGCCTTGGAAAGCGCAAAAACGGCTGTTGCTGGCTTCTTCACTCAAATTTGGACAGCTATCACCACCGTTTTCGGTACGATGCTTGATATTATCGGCAATATTTTCGGTGTTGATGACCTTGGTCAAGCCATTAGTGATGCGTGGGAGAACGTAAAGCAAGGCGTAACCAATGCGTTTCAATCCGCTTGGAATGCGATTCTGGATTGCTTCGGCAGCTTGGCGGAGTGGTTCAGCAATGTCTGGAACGGCGTATCAGAAGCGGCAACGACCGCATGGAACACAGTCAAAGACAGTGTAAGCAGTGTGTTTGGCGGTTCGTGGGATGCAATTCTGGATTGCTTCGGCAGCTTGGCTGAGTGGTTCAGAAGCGTCTGGAACGGTGTATCAGAAGCGGCAACGACCGCATGGAACACAGTCAAAGACAGTGTGGGCAGCGTATTCAGCGGCGCTTGGAGCGCAATTCTTGGCAGTTTCGGCAGTCTGACTGACTGGTTCAGCGGCATCTGGGATGGTGTCGCTGGAGCAATTGCGAATGCTTGGGAAAGCGCCAAAGAGGGCATCGGCACAGCTATCACAGATGCATGGGATTGGATTACCGGGCTCTTTGGCGGCGGCGAAGAAGAAACGCACGGTTCAGGTGTGCATATCTCTTCAAGTGGAGCAGACCACGGCAGCGGTGGTAGAGAATCCCCCGAAACCGCGCAAGGAAGCACTGTGGTGCAGGATGTTGTCTCCGACCAAGTGTTAAGCCAGCTTGTCGGCAGCATCAGCGGCGAAGAGGACGGCGTTCGGGAAGCAATGCAAACCGTCCTGCAAGCCGCCATCGACGCAACCAACGAGCTGATGACTGTCGATGCGGGCAAGCCGCTCGGCAAGGACTGGGTGACGGGTGTCGCGGACGGCATCCACGAAGATGGCCACAAGGTGCAGGATGAAATGGGCACGGTGTTCAACAATATGCTCGCGGCGCTGCAAGCTGTGGTTGATAGCGGCACGTTCAACCGCATCGGCACGGCCATCAGCAGCGGCATTGCCGTCGGTATCCGATCCGGCACAGGTGCAGTTGTGCAGGCAGCACGGTCGGCGGCGCGTCAGGCGTATTATGCTGCGCGAACGGAACTGAACGTCAACAGTCCATCGAAGAAAACGCGTGAAATCGGCGAATCGTATACAGAGGGCTTTGCGCTGGGCATTGAGCGCACGACACCGCGCATTGTGGAAGCTGCGCAGGCGCTCAGCAACATTGCCCTGCGTACCACGCAGACGACGCGAAGCAATCCACCGATTGACTACAATCAATTTGCGGACGCTGCCATTTATGCGGCGCGGCAAGGTGCTGCGCCTTCGGGTATCGACTACGACCGCATGGGCGACGCAACTGCCGCCGCAATGCGCCGCGAAGGGCTTGGGCAGACAACGATGGTGATGGATCGTCAAGTTGTCGCCCGGACGATAGAACCGAGCGTCAGCCGGTCGAGTACCGACCGCGGCAACCATACCATTGCCGGAAGGACAGCGAAGCTGGTCATTGTCTGATGGGAGATGAGCAAATGGGAAACGGATTTACTTTCAACGGGCAGCACAGTCTCTACGACTTCGGGTTGATTGCGATTCGTGCGAAGAAGCGCACCATCTGCGCAGGCAGTGATGTTGTCAGCTATGCTGTCAGTGGGATGGATGGCACGTTGAGCTATGGCGACCAGCGAAGCGCGGACGAATACACGGAAACCGTGAATCTGTACGCGAACCATGCGCTGCCGACGCAGGAAGCAGCAACGCGGCTCTGGCGGCAGGTTGTTTCATGGCTGATGTGCGGCCGCCGCCAGCTTATCTGGGATAGCGAACCGGACAAGTGTGTAGTGGCAGAGGTGACAGGCATCGTCGGCGAAGCGTCCGGCTGGGTGGACGAAGGGCTAAGCGTGACTATCAAGGTGCAGCCGCACTTGTACAGCCTGCGGGCGAACACTGCGCAAAAAACGCTTGAAGCCGCTGGAACGCACCTCATGTCGATTTCGATTGACGGCGATATGCCCGCGCCTATCAGCTTCGAGATGATGAATTTCGGGACGCGCAGGCTGGACGGCTGCCGCATCAACGTCAGCGGGGCAATTACCGAAGTTGCGGGGCTTGCGCTGGCAACGGGCGAAGCGCTGATGATTGACAGTGGCTATCCGCTGGATGTCTCCGTCAAGCGCGCTGATGGAACGCGCGAATCCGTCTTTGCACACTGCCTGCACTGCGAGCTGCTCCGCGGCGTCGGGGCAACAACGATTGCAATAACGCCTCTGTACGATGAAGCAGAGCAAGGGACAGTCGGCGCATCGGTGACGGTCAGTGCGCAGGGGGTGTGGCGATGAACGATGCGCCGGTTCTTCTGGATGACGCATTGCACCCAGTTGCAATCTTGGAAAACGCCAGCTTCGGCTGGACTTTGCAGCACAATGACCTCTGCACAGCGGAATTGCGTCTGCCCTGCGAAGATGCGGCGAATGACCTGTGCGTCAAGCTGCCGTGGGTGCATTTGCAGGACGGCGTGCGCGACTTGGGTGTGTATCGCATCACGGGGATGCCAGCGTCAGACGTGCTGCCTGGTGGAACGCGCAGCTACACGCTGGAGCATGTTCTTTCGCTTCTGCTGGATGATCTCATCTTCGGCGAAATGGTGTTTGATGGCACCAGCGTCCGGGATGCCATTCAGCAGCTGATGGGACGGCAGACAGTGAAGCGTTGGACGATGGATGCGTGTGACTTCGAGCAGACGGTGGCGCTGTCGATGAGCAACATCAGCATTCTGGAAGGCATTCGGAAGCTCTGCGAAGAGCTTCCGAATGCGTACACATGGGAATGCGACACAAGTGCCCTTCCCTTCCGGCTGAGCATCCGGAAGGCGGACGCAGAGAGCAAGTGCGGCATCCACTACGGGCGTAACCTCACTGGCATCCAGATGCAGATGGACACGACGGAGCTGGTGACACGCCTCTACCTGATTGGCGGCACTGGTAAGGACGGGAAAACCGTCACCGTGGAATCGCTGACGGCGGATGCAGTGCCATACATTGATGCGGACACCATTTCACAGTACGGCATCCGTGCCGCCATCTACCAAAACAATGCATTCACCACGCCAGAAGAACTGCTGGCGCGCGGACAGCAAGTGCTGGCGGAAAGAGATCAGCCGCAAATCAGCCTGACCGCAACGGCAATTGACCTCTACACGCTGACCGGCTATGACTGGGATTGCTTCGCGCCGGGGAAGCAAGTGATTATCTCGGATGATGCGCACGGTCTTCGGCAAACTGCGCGGATTGTGACGGTCGAAAAGCAGGACGCGCACGGCGATCCGGGCAGCATCGTCGTCACCATTGCCAGCAAAGCGTCGGACACACTTTCGACGACGGACGGCATCGTCAGCAAGCTGCAAGCGATTGAAGCCGAAAGCGCGGCGAATGGCGCTGCGTGTCATGTGGCGCGCGACGAAATCCGCAAAGCGGAAACGTCCATCCAGCAGAATGCCGATGAAATCCAGCTCAAAGCCAGCAAAGAATCGGTCGATGCGCTTGGGCAACGGATGAATACGGCTGAATCCGCCATCGAAGTCCAAGCCAGCGGCATCGGATTGCTTTCCGGGCGCGTGACAACGGTCGAAGATAGCGTCGCGACAGCCCAGGCGCAAATCCTGGTCAACAATGATTCCATCGGCACGCTGGTGACGCGGACGGATGCGCTGGCAGGGCGCACGACAAAGACGGAAAGCGCCATCGAGCAGCTGAGTGACAGCCTTGTGATGTACGTCAAGAAGGACGATGACATCAGCGCAATGGTCGAGCTTCGCGGCGACGGCGTGACCATCAGCGGCGGCACTATCACGCTGACTGGGTATGTGACAGCTGGGGAACTTGATACGGTTCGCGCATGGGCAACGAACTTCATAGGCGTAACCATTAACGGTGAATATGTTGTAGCAGGACACGGCGATTTCGACGAACTTGTTGCAGGACAGGGACTTATTACAACGCTGGATGCGGGGACATTGACTGTTGGAAAAACAGCATGTGTTCTTCATACGCTAACCATTGGCACGAAAACCTGTTCTTTTTTCGCGCCTGCCGATGCAACTTTTGACCTGAGCGACATGCCGGGCTACGATGATGCTCTGGATGCCGCGAGGAGAGAAGGAGCATCATCGGTATATGTGCAGGCGCTGGAAGCATACGGAGAAAGCTACTATGCAGCGACAAAGACGGTCATGGCGGACTTGGACATCACGCTGAGCAATAGGGAGACAAGCCAGCATTCGGTATCAGTCGATGCGTCTGGCGCGTACAGCGCAGGATACAGTGCAGGTTCAAGCGACGTGACCATTGGAGAAATCACCTGCGTTAATCTCGATACCAGCCGGGTGCGCGTAGTGGTAAAGGCAAGCAACGGCAAGACGAAACAGCAGGTCTTTGTAATATCGTAAGACAGGAGGAAACCGCATGAAAGATGTGCTGAATAAACTGCTGAGCATTCAGATGACACTTGACACGATTCCTGTCACAGGGCGTGACAATGTGGCGCACATGCTGGGATGTATGCAGGCGCTGAATGAGGCTATCGCTATCATCCGCAAGCAGGAGGAGAAAAACAATGCAGTGGACGTTTGAGGAGCGCATTGACCTCCAGCATCCGACCGGGGCGCGAAACTGGCCTGACTTGATGATGGTGCAGGGTGACAGCCGTGCGCACGAATGGCGCGTCAGTGTGTACGACGGTGGTGCAGCAGTGGATTTGACCGCGTATGAGATTTCGGCATCCTTCGACCGCGCCGATGGAAAAACGATTCCTGTTCTTGGCACTGCGGCTGGCAATGTAGCAAGCGTCGTACTGCCGCAGAGTGTATATGCGGTGTCCGGCGCGCTGCGCGGCGTACTGCAAGCGAAGCAAGGTGCGCAGGTGATAACGCTGGCATCCGGAAGGTGGTTTGTGCGACGCGGGGCAGGATACGATTTGCCGCAAGACGGCAGTTCCGGCGGTGGAACAGTGGCAATTGAGGTGGATGCGACGCTGACAAAAGCCGGTTGGGCGGCGGATGCGAAAGCGGTCGGCGACTACATTGCCCAGCTGGAACGGCGCATTGCAACGCTCGAAGCGGGCGGCATTACGGTCACGACCGCTGACCAGCTTGTTTCCGCTGTTCCGCTGGATTCGTGGAAGTTCA
>OOBY01000718.1_pt1 | contig 17984 bp, 10 predicted proteins | sample 1671751 | NCBI WGS metagenome assembly OOBY01 (sample SAMN06348189, study PRJEB24527) | human gut metagenome | biome: human gut; feature: ankylosing spondylitis patient; material: feces | host: Homo sapiens | place: China | collected 2015-10
TAAACCCCAGTCACAGATGCTTAGTGCATATGTGGCTGGGGTGTTTTTATGTACAATTAATCGTGTATTAGTAATGCAGTATACAATTAACCAGCCATAAATCTCATAACAAGTTCAACTATGAATACAGCAGCACAGCTAAACATAGCAACCTGAAAAAGGCTTTTTCCCATCCAGGCAAGTACAACAGCTATCACAAATGCAATAGCGGCGGATATAACACTGTTTGTAGATTCAAGTATGGCAGGAAATGTCATAACTGCCAGTGTTACATAAGGTACATAATACAGGAAAGACTTGATAGTTGTATTCTTGATTTCTTTTCTGATAAGTGTAAGTGGCAGTGTTCGGATAAGGTATGTTACCAATGCCATTATAAGTATGTATATATAAGTATTATGCAAAAGCATTTATTTTAGCTCCTTTAGTTTGATAATTTATTCAGTATCATGGCTTGTATCAGCGGAATTGTCGTTTTCTTTAACAGGAAACAATACAGCAGCCGCAAGTGAAATAACTACTGTAAGGATAATAATACGTGTTCCAGATGATATCGAACTGACAACAGGTGCATAAGAGAATATGCAGCTTATAATCATAGATATAGCAACAACGCAAGCTACAATTTTGTTCTTTCTTGCTGGTGGAATGATGATAGCAATAAACATTCCATATAGTCCGACACTTAGCGCACTTACGATGCTTGCTGGAAGTATGTTTCCAAAAAGTACACCAAAGTAGGTTCCAAGAACCCAGGCAGGGGATGCAACAAGCACCATGCCATACATATAAGCAGGATTGAGCTTTTCAGGAACAGATACACATAATCCAAATATTTCATCAGTAACAAAAAGGCCCATGATCAGTCTGTGAAAAAAAGGCATTTTGTTGTCAAGCTTCTGGCTTAACGCACACGACATAAGAAAGTATCGTGCATTGATTATAAGCTCCATGACAGCTATTTCTGCATATGTGGCGAGTGCGGCTATAAGCGTGAATCCGGCGAATTCTCCGGCAGAGGCGTGGCAGGTTATACTTGCCAGGGCAGCCTGCAGTGCTGTTAATCCGGCATTTTTGGCAGCTATTCCAAGAGTAAAGGACACAGCAAGATATCCAAGAGCTATTGGCATACCATTGTGTATGCCTTTTTTCAGCCAGTATGATGTAGAAGTGTTCATAAATATTATATCTCCATTTTTGTAAAATTAAATCTATTTAATCCAGATGTTATGTTACATGACTTAAAAATAAAAGCAATATCATATATTACACCATATAAAATAAAGTGTCAAAAGTGCAAATTTTTAAATTCCGTTATTCTATTCCTGTGATTCTTTTCTTTTGTTCTATGTAGGATATTATGATATGACATTGATATTTATTTATCAAACTTATATAAAAATCCAAGCAACTATTTATATAAAGTATCTTTAAAACGACGTTGAGTTGTTTAAAATGCATAAAAAACACCCAATAAATTTATAAAAATTTGATAATTGATTATACACCGGTATACTGGTATACTGCAAGTGTCGAAAGGAAAGACAAAAAGTTAACAAACATTTTAAAACACAATCAATAACAAAGTTTAAGGAGGAAACATATTATGAATACAACATTTGATTTAGGAAACGGATTAAAGGTGATTGACCTTACAAAGCCATTAGACCCAAAGACAGAGTCAAGAAGATGCCATCTTATCAGATATAATACAGGTGGACCAATCCCTGATTTCCATACAGCTATGGATCTTACAAGCCATCTTGGAACACATTGTGAGTGTCCTTATCATCATGATGATAACTGGCCATCAGTTGCAGAGCTTCCACTTACAACATTTATGGGAAGAGCAATATATGTAGATTTCAAGGATACACTTCCTCATAGAAAGCACATCAGTGCAGCAGACCTTGATAAGGCAACAGAGGGCTGGGTTAAGGAAGGAGATATTCTTATCATAGATTCTTCTTATAAGATTGATCCATTCACACCTGATACTAATACAGATAAGGATCAGAGATTATTAGTTAATGGTGAAACAGCACAGTGGTGTGTAGACCACAAGATTAAGTGTGTAGGCTTTGGTGATGGAGTTTCAATTGAGAACTGCAACGAAGATGTTAAGCCTTTCCACGATATCTGTATGGCAGAAAACATAGTATTCCTTGAAGTATTAAAGAATCTTGATAAGCTTTCACAGGATACATTCTTCATGTCATATTCACCACTTCCAATCTATGGATTAGATTCATGCCCTATCAGAGCATATGCAATCGAAGGACTTGCTGAATTTACGAGATAATATAGAAAAGCATTACGGTTGATAATCAGCCGGTAAGTCTGTAAAAGCTGATGACTATGATTATTATAGAGGCTTTTAAACAGGTGATAATATTACCGGCTGGATTTTAAAGTATGCTATATATAAAGTATATAATAAGAAATATTACGGTTCAGAAATGGAGGATTACTATGAAGATAGCAGTACTTGGAGCTGGTGCTATGGGTTCTATATATGGTGGACATCTTTCTATGAATAATGATGTTTACATGATAGATAAGAAGGAAGACCTTGTTGAGAAGATTAGTGCAGACGGATTAAAGTTATATGAAAATGATAAAGATGTTGTATACCATCCAAAGGCATTACTTAGCAGCGAAGGAATAGGTGAGGTTGATCTTGTTATTATATTTGTCAAGGCATTATACTCAAGAGCTGCGCTTATGGAAAACAAGGCTATAATCGGTGATAATACTTATGTTTTAACTCTTCAGAATGGTGCCGGACACGAAGATATTATTGAAGAGTTCGTTCCTAAGGAAAGAATTATTATAGGAACAACAGAAGATAATGGAGCTATTCTTGATAACGGATATGTTAGAAGAGGCGGCAAGGGAAAGACTAATATAGGTATGCTTGTAGAAGACAAGAATAATATGCTTGAGAAAGTAAAGGTCTGTCTTGATGGATGTGGTTTTGATACACACATTTACGATAATATACAGCAGCTTATATGGGATAAGCTCTTTACGAATGTCTCACTTAGTGCATTAACAGGAGTACTTCAGGTACCTATCGGGTTCATCGCAGAGGATGAATATGCATGGAATATGACAGTTACACTTATAAAAGAAGCAATGCAGGTAGCAAAGGCTATGGGACTTGAGTTTGATGAGGATGAAATGATTGAGAGAGTAAGAAATACTTCAATCAATTCACCAGAAGGAAGAACATCTATTTACGCAGACTTAAAGGCAGGCAGACTTACAGAAGTTAATACAATAAGTGGTGCAGTTGTGAAGGCAGGAGACAGACTTGGTGTGCCAGTTCCTTCACATAAGATGATAGTTAATATGGTTCACGCCATGGAAGATAAGAGTAAGAATAACGTCCAGTAAAAGATATAGAATTATTGAATAGATTGCTGGTAAATAAAAATATTAGCATGTATTAATATAATATCAGCGAGAACAGACAGAAACTAAATATAGAGAATAATAAAAATAATTAAAATTAAGGAATGTCTGCTAACGGAATACAGACGAAAAGGAGCAACAAAATGATATTTTCATCAATTCACACAAAGGATGATTATTCTAATTATCCAAAGGCAGTACAAAGAGCAATCGAATACTTAAAGAGCAATGATTTCACAAAGATGGAGCCAGGCGTATACGAAATAGAAGGAAAGCAGTTATATGCACAGGTATTTGATGCTATGACAGAACCACTTGCAGACAGAAAGCCAGAGGTTCATGAGAAGTACTTAGATGTACAGTTCCTTGTAACAGGAAGAGAAAAGTTAGGTTTTACACCAGATATAGGCAACTATGAAGTAGCTGAAAGATTTGACGAGAGAGACCTTATATTCTATAAGGAAGTTGAAAATGAAGGTTTCATCACATCTACACCAGGATGCTTCTGTGTATTCTTTCCAACAGATGTGCACAGACCACAGGTTGCAGATGGAGAACCTATTAAAGTAAGAAAAGTTGTAGTAAAGGTAAGCGTAGACCTTTTAAAGTAATCACGTAGATACATACAGGCTGCTGGCAGACATTTATCAGGGTTATGGCTGTCAGCGGGGATGTATCGGATATGGAGGAATTTATGGGCAAGAAACTAATAGCATTGATATTATGCGTAACAATGCTGGCCAGTCTTACACTTACAGGATGTTCAACTAACAGTGCGGACGGTCAGGAAGTAAAAATCATAAGAGTAGCATTCAACCAGAATGAAAATCATCCACAGTACAAGGCTATGAAGGAACTTGGTGAAAAGTTCGAGCAGGCAACTAATGGAAGATACAAGATGACTATATATGCAAATGGTGTGCTTGGTGAGCAGGGTTCTATGGCAGAGTTCATAAGAACAGGTGCTCTTGATATGGCTATCGTTCCATGTTCAGTGCCAGAAGGATATGATTCAGACTTTGCTATCGTAGGTGCCCCTTATCTTTACAAGGATATGGACCACTTAAGAAGAGCAACAGAAACTGGTGTATTCACAGACCTTTTTAAGTCAACAAGGAAATATAATTTTGAGGTTCTTACAATATATACAGCCGGCGAGAGAAACATATATGCAGCTAAGCCTATTAACTCAGCAGATGACCTTAAGGGTATGATTGTCAGAGTTAATGACAGTACTACATATCTTAACATGGTTAAGTATATGGGTGGTACAGGTACAGCAATGTCTCAGTCAGAGGTATATACAGCACTTCAGCAGGGTGTTATTGATGCAGGTGAAAACAGTGAGCTTGTATACTCAGACTTCAAGCATTATGAAGTAGCAAAGTATTATTCATATACAAGACATATCGTACATCCAGACGTAGTAGTAGCAAGTACTAACTTTCTTGACAGTATGTCAGCAGAAGACAGAGCAATATTTGACGAGCTTGTAATGGAGTCAACAGAATACGAATTTGACACATTTAAGGAAGCTGTTGAAAAAGGTAAGGAAGAAGCAGAAGCACACGGAGCAATATTTGTATATCCAGATACTAACGAATTCAGAGAGAAATGCCAGCCATTACTTGACAGTATCGCTAATCAGTCAGATATGACAAAGGATATATATAATAAGGTAGAAGCTTTACGTGACGAGAACTAATGAGGAGGTGTACTTAATATGAAGACAGTTAAAAATATATTGGATAAGATAACTTCGTATGCAAGCGTATTCATATTTATAATGATGGTGCTTATGGTAACTTATCAGGTAATTGCAAGATATATCTTCTCTGCGCCAAGCAGCGTGACAGAAATTCTTACAAGATATGCATTTGTATGGTTAATAATCATATCAGCAACATATATGTTCGGACAGAGAGAACATATCAACATAGGTGTTGTAAAGGATAAGCTTCCAGGAAAAGCAAAGACAGTAGTCAATATTATAATCGAGTGTGTAACAATAGCATTTTCAGGACTTGTAATGGTATTTGGTGGTTTCAGGATAACACATATGAACTTTGTACAGTTCGATTCAATATTACACATTCCAACAGGTATTATATATTCAATCATCCCAATATGCGGCGTGATTATTATATTCTACAGCATATATAATATCGGTCTTGAGCTTAAGAAGAAGGCAGAATAGGAGGTAAATATGAGTATAGCATTACAGGTAGCCTTAGTAATGGTTACAATACTGGTAGTACTGCTTGTTATCGGTGCTCCAATCGGTGTAGCCATAGGTATGTCATCAGCAGTTTCAATGATATGTATGATTCCAGCAGATGTTTCTTTCGCAACATCAGCACAGAGAATATTCGCGGGTTCTAACTCGTTTTCACTTATAGCCATTCCATTTTTCATTCTTGCAGGTAACATAATGAATAATGGTGGTATCGCACAGAGACTTGTAAACTGTGCCAAGGTAATCAGCGGACGTATGCCTGGTGCACTTGCACAGTCAAACGTAGTAGCAAATATGTTATTCGGAGCAATCTCAGGCTCTGGTGCAGCAGCAGCCGCTGCTATGGGTGGTACAATCGGACCACTTGAGGAAAAAGAAGGTTATGATAAGAACTACAGTACAGCAGTAAACGTAGCTTCTGCTCCAGTAGGTATGCTTATCCCACCTAGTAACACAATGATTGTTTACTCAAGCGTTGCAGGTAGTGTTTCAATCGCAGCACTTTTCATGGCAGGTTATATTCCGGGTATCCTCTGGGGTGGTGCTGTTATGATACTTGCAGGTATTATGGCTAAGAAGCGTGGTTATCAGGCAGAATCAAGAGTTCCTCTTAATGTTGCTCTTAAGACATTCTGGCAGGCAATCCCAAGCCTTTTACTTATCGTAATCGTAATCGGAGGTATCCTTGGAGGTATCTTCACAGCAACAGAAGGTTCTGCTATCGCAGTAGTATATGCAACAGTATTATCACTTATATACAGAGCATTTAAGCTTAAGGACATTCCTAGAATTGTTCTTGAAGCAGCTAAGACAACAGGTATTATCACATTCATGATCGGTCTTTCATCTATTATGTCATGGGCTATGGCATTTACAGGAATTCCGGATATGATAGCTAAGGCAATACTTGGTCTTACAACTAATAAGTTCCTTATATTACTTCTTATAAATGTATTATTACTTGTAGTTGGTACATTTATGGATGTAACACCAGCGATACTTATATTTACACCAATCCTTTTACCAATCTGTAAGTCACTTGGTATGGATGCTATCCACTTTGGTATCTTACTCTGCTTCAACTTATCAATTGGTACAATAACACCTCCTGTAGGAACAATCCTTTTCACAGGATGCCGTGTTGGTGGAACAACAATCGAGAGCGTTATAAAGACACTGCTTCCTTACTTCGGAGTAATCCTTATAGCATTGTTACTTGTAACATATATTCCTCAGATATCAATGTTCCTACCACATATACTTGGACTGGTATAATTAATATCTCATAAATAAATTGATTGTTTTTGATAAACTTGATAAATAAATAATGCCGTAGGTCAGATATAAAAGCTGATTTATGTGGATTAAATAATTGCATAATGATACAAATGTGGAATACCCTTCACATTTATATAAAACTTTTTTCCTAATATTATACAAAGAGACACCGTGGTGGCTGAAAGGCTGACACGGTGTTTCTTTGTATTTTTTTATCTTTCGTGTGATGAATTTTATTGTGGATAACACCTGAATATATAGTACTAATGTACTAAAAAAAGACGAATAAAAGCTAAAAAATTCAGTGGTTGATATATAAACTAAAAAAATATTAGTTGTATAAAATTAGTGCAGGTTGTATTCTTTAGTTAAAACAGGTGGACAAATTTTGTCCAAAGTCAACAAAAAAGACGGTGCATATAAAAACAATTAATGATAGTAATTATAGGTTTCTTATGCATGGAAAGGGAGAAAAGATGAAGAAATCAGTAAGGAAGAAAGGATGGTTTAAGAGAATATCGGCTGTGATTATGGCTGTGGCTTTAATCCTGTCGGGGCTCTATATACCGGATGGGCTGTTTAGTGTAACGGCTAAGGCAGCAGAAAAGTTGTCGGCTACATGGTCGCCAACGAATTCAACATTAACAGATGCTTCTGGAGTAGATAAAACTACTTCAGATGGAGGCGTAGTTAATGGAAAATTAACGAATGAAGAAGGTAATATAATAAATATAACAGGAGAAGGACAGTTCAGAGTAAGAAATAGCGGTGGTAATTGTGATTTCTTAGTAAACGCAAAGACTGTTATGGAACTTCCTGTTGTAAGTGGAGCTAAGAGATGTACAGTAACCTTAGTTTCATATGATGATATCACAATAGGAGACAGTATAGTTGTTTCTGGTATGTCTAATGTTGAGATTAAGAACACAACAGGTAAGGGTAACTGGGATACATACACTATAACAGGTGATGTTGATAAGAAACAGAACAGTATTTCTTTAACACTTGGTGGGCAGAAGTACTTTAAGTCTGTTGCAATCGAGTCATCAACAAGTTATGCTGTAACCTCAGCCTTATTTTCAGAAGGAGTATCTGAGGCTGTATGGGATTATACAGGTATAGTTGCTGCAGGTAATTCTAGTTCATCAATACAGAAGGTCACAGGAACTTATACTAATAAGTCTGGTGATGTGATGTATGTGGATGCATCTCCATCAGGAAAGTTTGAGCCTCAGACAGCATCTGATAAGCTTAGAATTCAGGTTAATAAAGGCACTAAGATGGTTCTTCCAGCTAAGGGGGATAAGGCTGTAATTACATTACTTGTCAATAAGAATAACATAAAAGAGGTAACAGATAATGTATTAACTAGCTACTTTGAGATTAGTGGTAAGGTATTAAGAAAGGCAGAATGTATTGAAAATGTAGAAGATACAGATAAAGCTTATAGAAAGATTACTATTGAAGCTTATCTTACAGGTGATGAGGGTGAGATTACATTAAATACTCTTGCTAACACATATATCAAATCAATAGGCATCTCTTGTAGTGAAGCTGTAAAGAAGCAGATTAAGGGAACTATAACCTCAAACATAGAGTTTTCTGATGGTATGCAGGTTATAGCAACGAATAAGACCACAGGTCTTACTTATACATCTGATGTAACAATGGCATCAGATGGAAAGTCTGGTACATATTCAGTAGAAGTTCCAGTAGAAGATACAGAGATGGAATATGAGTTATCTATAAGCAATCCTGCTTATATTATAACTGATGGCATAACTTCAGCAAAGATTAGCAAGGAAGCTTCAAGTGAGGTGACAGCGGATATTACAATCATGAAGCTTTCAACTAAGACAGTAAGTGGTGCTATAACAGGCTTTGCAGATGACTATGATGTATCAGAGCTTGGAATAATATTTTCAACAGATGAAGATACAGAGTATGTACCAGAGGTTACTATAGCAGATGATAAGAAGTCATATTCTGCAAAGGTTGAAGAGGAAGTAACATATAGCGTTGCACTCACAGGCGTAGATGATTATGAGATAACATCTGCACACAGTGGAATAAGCTATACAGAAGACGGAACATTAGATATAACAGCTGGGCTTAAGCCAACATATGCTGTTACACTTAATCTTCCTGACGAACCAGACCTTACAGATAAAAATGTAACTTATACATATACAGATAAGAATAATGAAAAGTATGTATATAATTTTAGCTCACAGGACAGCATTAAGTTAAGAGAGGGTTCTTATACACTTACTCTTAGCGGCGACTTTATGGCACAGCCATATAAGATTAAGTCAGGAGCTGATATAACAGTTAAGTCAGAGGCAGTGACACAGAAGATTACATTTGAACAGATAACAAGCTGGTCTTTCGCATCTGAATTCAAGGATACAATACAGAATGAAGTTGCATATTACGATGGTCTTACATTAGACACTACTAATGGAAGGATAAGGGCTAATGGTAATTCAGCCCAGTTAAATGAAGGAACTAAGATTATCATACCAGTAAGTGGAAAATGTACTATATCAGTAGAGGCATATCAGGCAGCTTATGCTTTGTATACAATAGGTGGCAAAGCAGCAAGTACAACAACAGCAGTTACAACTTACAGATATGACTCAAAAGAGGCAGGTACAGTAGAGGTAGTATCTATAAGTAATAATGCCTATATCAAGTCAATATCAGTAGTATACGATGCCAAGGAAGTTGAATATGTCAAGCAGCCAAAGATGCCAGTGATAACAGGCAATACAGGTAATCTTGTGGTACAGCCGGAAGGTCAGAGACTTAAGCTGACACAGACAGGCGGTACACTTTCAGCAGATGCCAGTGACAAAACAGCTATAAGTTCAACAGTAAGTTACTATGGTTTTGAAGAAACAGCAGATATTAATAAATTATCAGCAGATATAATTATTAATTCATGTGGAAATAGCTCAAGCAACGGTTTATTCTTTGGTGCTTATGACAGCAGCAAGATAGCTACAGTTGGTATAAGAAAGTCAACAGAATTAAAGCAGATATATTACAAAGGAACAAGTGAACCAGTTGGTGCAGGAAGTTCAGTAACAGGAACAGTTGATGTTGGTACAATGGTACATTTCGAGATGGTAAAGACAGACGATGGTCTGGTTATATCTGTTACACCAAAAGGACAGAAAGAACAGCAGTTAGTGTACAAGTATACAAGTACAGAGTTGTTTAAGGCAGATAAAGCTGCTACAGCAGTATCTTATGGTTTCGTATTAGCCGGAGTTGAGGCGACTATTAAGAATATGAAGTATGAAGCCGCTGATGGAACAGTTCTTTATGACCAGAATAAATGTTACAAGGCAGAAGGAACAGCACCGGAAATAGATACAGTTACAGCTATAGGTTCAGACACAAGAGAATATATAGATGTAAGCTGGACTAATAAAGTAGAGGCAGACGGAGATGGCTTATATGTGCTCGAAGTATCACAGGATAATGGAAGTACATGGAGTAAGGTTGAGTCTGCACTCACAGATACTTCATACAGATATGTATTAAAAGAAGCTGGCAATTACAAGTTCAGGGTAAGCGGAAAGCTTGGTGTTGACGGTGAGATTAATTCATACGTTGAATCAGATGATGTATACATATTGCCTGCACTTGATAAGCCAGTACTTAGTATATCATCAACAAGTGAGAAGATTAACCTTGCATGGGATAAGGTTGATGGAGCAGATACATATGAGGTGTATCGTTATTCATATGATGAAACAAGTGATAATGCTAAGCTTATAGCAACAGTAAGCGATTGTGCTTATGAAGATAGTGATGTTGAAGCTGAGATGCCATACTATTACTACGCTATAGCATATTCACATAAAGATGGCAAAGTTGATAATAATAGTAATCCATCTGAGGCAGTATGGGCAGTACCAAGTGCCGGACATACTGGTGAGTATGTATACGAAGACTCATCAGCAGGACTTACTATAACTAAAAGGTCATATAACACAGTATATGATGGAAAGCTTACACTTGAAGGTGTTGTTGAGAAGCAGTCAACAGTTACATTAAAGATTAATGGAAATGTTGCTGATGAACAGGCAGTAGGCGTTAAGGGAACATTTACATTTACAGATGAAGAGCTTTCAGCGGGAAGAAATGATGTTGAATTACTTATAACAGATAAAGATGGCAATGTAACAAGAGAAACATTTAATTATGTATATCTTACTAACTATAATAAGGTAGTTGATGCCTCATATAAAGGAACAGATGGCGATAAAGTTAATGGTATTCCTACATATAAGACAGTTCAGGCAGCAGTAAATTCAGTTGACAAGTCTAATGAAACAAGAGTAGTTATTCTTGTTAAGGAAGGCGATTATAATGAACATCTTGTTGTATCATCACCTTATATATCTCTTATAGGTGAAGATAGTGAAAAGACAAGAATATATTATGATGTTAATGAACTTGCCGGAGGTGACATGGGTGTGCGTTGTGCAGTACGTATTGTAAACACAGCACACAACTTTACGGCAGAGAATCTTACGTTCGAGAATACATATAAATATCTTGGAGATGGCAGTAAGAGTAATGAGTCAGCAGATGCATTAAGCAATGATGCTGATAACGCTTCATATATTAATGTAAGAATACTTGGTTATCAGGATACATTATGTGCTAACAAGGGTACACAGTATTATTACAAGTGTTACATAGCAGGTAATGTAGACTTTATATATGGTAATGAGCCAAGGGCATTATTCAACGACTGTAAGCTTGTATTCCGTTATAATGCTAACAAGAATTCAGGTTATGTATGTGCACCTAAGACTTCTGCGGATGCAGCATATGGACTTACATTTTATAAGTGCCAGGTTCTTTCAGAGGATGGATGCTCAGGTAATAAGTATTATCTTGCAAGACCTTGGGGAGCAGATGCTTATATAACATGGATAGACTGCTATATGGGTAAGATTATACGTGCAAATGCAGCTAATCCATATACAGATATGAGTGGTAATTCAGCCGCCGCAGCAAGATTTTATGAGTATGGAAGCTTTGGACCAGGATATGTTATTAATGCTAACAGAAGACAGATATCTAAGAATAAGGCAGATGAGATGATTAAGATTAATTATCTTGGATGGGATCCTTATACAGTATTTAGTGCTGTTGGTATTAATTATGCAGGAAATGTAACAACCAAAGCAGAACAGAAGTATGTAACAAAAGAATATGTATCAGATACCTACAATGAAAATGATGGTGATGATACAGGACTTTACAAGTATAATGTTGAAGGTTATGCAGCAAGTGCCGGTGTAACTGGTGGTGGCAATCTTCTTGAAGAGTCAAAGAATTATTATAAGGCAGGAAGTGCCGAAGAATTCTTAGATGCGATAAAGCGTGTTAAAGCCAGTGGACGTGCATCAGTTATAGAACTTACAGCGGATATAGCACTTGGCGATAAGGAAGTTGAAGGCTATTCAGAATATAAGTCATTTATAACTGCACATAAGAACTACCCACTTACACACCCAGACCTTATTGAGTCAGGTATATCAATGTTAAAGCTTGCAGGTATGAGCAATCTTACAATCTATTCTAAGAATGGTGCTAAGATTACACATACATGTATAGATATAACAGGTTCTGACAACATAATTATAAGAAACATTAAGTTTGATGAACTCTGGGAATGGGATGATGAAACAGAAGGTGGATATGACCGTAACGACTGGGATTATATGACTATAGAAAAGGGAAGCTCTAATATATGGATTGACCACTGTACTTTTTATAAGGCATATGATGGCGTTATAGATATTAAGACACCAACAGATAAGAGCAACATAACAATATCATGGTGTGAATTCTTTCCAGCAAGTGATGGTGGAACATTCTTTGATAATATGATGAATGCTATGAAGGCTAATCCGGATGGATATGCATATTATAAGCATTTGCTTGAATCTGGAATGACACATGAACAGATATGTAATTATGCATATGGACAGAAGAAAACACATCTTCTTGGACAGAGCGATGAGGATACATCATCTAAGAATATAACAGTAACATTTGCTAATAACTACTATAAGGATTCTATGGACAGAATGCCTAGATTAAGATTCGGTACAGCACATGTGTATAATTGTATTATGGATGCACAGAATCTTAGGAATTATCGTCTGGATATAGAAAAAACAGCAGGTTCAGAGTATGCAAAGAAGATAGTAAGTAATGGTGCTTCATCTAACTGTGGAGCACATATGCTGCTTGAGAACTGTTATATGTCAGGTATGACTAATGTACTTATAAGTGGTAATGGAAGCAGTGCAGCCGGATATATCAATGCATTTAATTCTATATATATGCTTGATGGCAAGCAGGCAGAGTTAAAGGTAGCGCTTAACACAGATAAGGCAGGTGAGGTAGCACTTGTTCAGGATAGAGAAGAATTCAAGAATGCACTGCCATATAGTGATTATGTATTATATGCAGCAGACAGTCTGAGTACAGAGGTTCAGCCATATACAGGTGCCGGAAAGTTAAAAGACCTTACAACATTACAGTGGGAAAGAACATCTTATAATGATTCGCCAATTGTGCATAAAGAACATGTATGGAATGATGGGGAAATATCAAAAGATTCTACATGTACTGAAGCAGGCTTAAAGATATATACATGTAAAGTATGCGGAGAAACTAAGAAAGAAACTATAAATGTTCTTGAACATACGTGGGATGAAGGAAAGGTAACAAAAGAAGCAACTTGTGATACTGATGGTGAGATATTATACACATGTAAAGAGTGTAATACTACAAAGACAGAAGTAATCAAGGCACATGGACACAGCTACAGCGAGGAATGGACAGTAGATAAAAAAGCAACCTGTGAAGAAGCAGGAAGCAAGTCACATCACTGTACAGCAGAAGGCTGTAACAGTAAGACTGATGTAACAGAAATAGCTGCATTAGGACATAGCTGGGATGAAGGAAAGATAACAAAAGCCCCAACATGTACAGAAGCTGGTGAGAAGACATATACATGTACAAGATGTAATGCAACAAAGACAGAAGAGGTAGCAGCCTTAGGACATGCCTATAGTGAGGAATGGACAGTAGATAAAGAAGCAACCTGTGAAGAAGCAGGAAGCAAGTCACATCACTGTACAAGACCAGGCTGTGATAGTAAGTCAGAAGTGACAGAAATAGCAGCATTAGGACACGAATGGGGCGAAGGAAAAGAAACAAAAGCACCAACATGTACAGAAGCCGGTGAGAAGACATACACATGTACAAGATGTAATGCAACAAAGACAGAAGTCGTAGCAGCCTTAGGTCATGCTTATAGTGAAGAATGGACAGTAGATAAAGAAGCAACCTGTGAAGAAGCAGGAAGTAAGTCACATCACTGTACAAGATCAGGCTGTGATAGTAAGTCAGATATAACAGTTATAGAAGCCTTAGGCCATGAGTGGGGCGAAGTAAAAGAAACAAAAGCACCAACATGTACTGAAGCCGGAGAAAAAACATACACATGTACAAGATGTAATGCAACAAAGACAGAAGCGATAGCAGCCTTAGGTCATGCTTATAGTGAAGAATGGACAGTAGATAAAGAAGCAACCTGCGAGGAAGCCGGAAGTAAGTCACATCACTGTACAAGACCAGGTTGTGAAAGCAAGACAGATGTAACTGTTATAGAAGCATTAGGACATGAATGGGGTGAAGGAAAAGAAACAAAGGCACCAACATGTACTGAAGCTGGAGAGAAGACATACACATGTACAAGATGTAATGCAACAAAGACAGAAGCGATAGCAGCATTAGGTCATGCATATAGTGTAGAATGGACAGTAGATAAGGAAGCAACTTGCGAAGAAGCCGGAAGTAAATCACATCACTGTACAGCAGAAGGCTGTAACAGCAAGACAGATGTAACAGAAATAGCCGCATTAGGACATAGCTGGGATAAAGGAAAGATAACAAAAGCCCCAACATGTACAGAAACTGGTGAGAAGACATATACATGTACAAGATGTAATGTTACAAAGACAGAAGCAGTAGAAGCCCTTGGACATCATTACAGTGTAGAATGGACTATAGATAAGGAAGCTACAACTACAGAAACAGGAAGCAAGTCACATCATTGTACAGTATGTGGAGATAGGGCAGACATTACAATAATTCCTATGATTAAGGAAGAAGTTAAGGTAGATATTAAGGTCGAGGTTGTAAAGAAAGAAGACACACCAGATACAAGCATTGAAGGTTCAAAAGATGAAGTGATTAACAGTGTTCTTACAGAAGATGAAATTAAAGCTGTTAATGATGGTGCTAAAGTAGAAGTTTCATTTGATATAAGCAATATCGAAAAGACAGTAACCGACAGTGATAAGAGGCTGATTGACGATAAGCTTAAAGCTGGTGAAAAGATTGGTACAATACTTGACATCGCACTTAATAAAACTGTAGATGGTAATACAAATAGTGTTCATGAATTAAATTCAGCTATAACTCTTAAGGTTGCAGTTCCAGATAGTATTGTCAATAAGGATGCAGCAATACAAAGAGAGTATGGTGTAATAAGAATTCATAACGGAGTATCAGAAAATATAGATGCTACATACAATGCAGAAGATAATACTATCACATTTGCAACAGACAGATTTTCAACATATGCTATTGTATACAGTGATACAGTAAAGAGCACGGAAGATAATAACAAGCCAACTACAGATGACAATAAGCCAACAACGGATAATAACAAGCCAACAACGGGTGATAATAAGCCAACAACAGGCGATAACAAACCAACTACAGATAATAACAAACCAACAACAGATAATAATGAAGCCGCAACAAAGGATAATTCATCAACAGGTATTACAGATAATGGAAGTACAGCCTCTAGTAATTCTGATAAAACAAATGCTATATCAGAAGGTTCATCAGAGACAGTTGATAATGATGTTGCTACAGCAGATACAATGTATCCGGTAGTGTTAGTATGGTTAATGTTTGTTATAGGTTCAGGCGTAACAGGTGTTTTATTACAAAGAAGAAAAAAGAATATGTAATAAAATAAATGCAGATTAATTAAAAATTCAAAGATGACAGTTCATTCACATAAGTGTGGTGGGCTGTCATTTTTTGATTTTAATCAAAGCTGATAAATTTTATTATTTGATTATTGTTAAGAGTAATTATTAGATTTTAGTTCTGATTTTACATTGATTTTAGTTGACATAATAAATTACAGATTATAAAATAAAACCGCCGTAAGAGTATTATATACGGCTGCTGATATTATGCAGTATATAAAAATAAAAGTGAGGTGACGGTAATGGACGGGCATGATAGTCCTCAAATAGGGAACAATGACATAGATTATAAGCCGACAAAGCTATTGTCTGCGTTTCTTAAAAGGGCGTGTGCAATAGTCTGTTAAAGTCACATTTTTTCTAATCTTAGTCATTGTTCTTGTCAGAATGAAAGGAGAATAATGATGAATAAGATTCTATCCAATGTAGTTATGCATAAGGATTATAGCAAGGATATTGTTAGAATTCTTAAAAGCAGCAAATCTGATGAAGTAATCCGCAAGAAGTTATCAAAGTATCATGAGAATGATATAGCAGAGGCAATCAAGCTTCTGGACAAAGATACAAGAATAAAGCTTTATAAAATTCTTGGTATTGACTGGACAGCAGAGATTTTTTCATATCTGGAAGATACACCAGAGTATATAGAGGAATTATCTGTAGATGAGGCAGCAGATGTCCTTGAAAATATGGATGCAGATGATGCAGTTGATATTCTTGATAATGTGTCAGAAGAAGAAAGACAGGCACTTATATCACATATGGAAAAGGATGCAAAGGAAGATGTATGCCTGATTTATTCATATGATGATAATGAGATTGGTAGTAAGATGACTACTAATTTCATATGTATACACAACGGACTTACAATAAAAGAAGCCATGAAAGAGCTTGTTTCGCAGGCGGAGGAAAATGATAATGTCAACACAATATATGTTGTTGATGATAATAATAAATATTATGGTGCGATAGACTTGAAAGACCTCATTGTTGCAAGAGAGTACCAGAAGCTTGAGGATATAATAAGTACATCATATCCATATGTATATGCTCACGAAAAGATGAGCGAATGTATCGAAGACTTAAAGGATTACAGCGAAGATTCAATTCCAGTATTAAATAAAGACAAAGAAATAATAGGTGTTATCACATCTTCTGATATCGTAGAAGCGGTAGATGAAGAGATGAGCGATGATTATGCAAAGCTTGCCGGTTTAACAGAGGAGAATGACCTCACAGAGGGTCTTTTTGCAAGTATGAAGAAAAGACTTCCCTGGCTTATTCTGTTACTGTTTCTTGGCATGGGCGTATCATCAGTAGTAGGTATATTTGAGAATGTAGTGTCACAGCTTGCAATTATTGTGTGTTTTCAGTCACTTATCCTTGATATGGCAGGAAATGTAGGAACGCAGTCACTTGCTGTTACAATCAGAGTTCTTATGGATGAAGACATATCAGCTAAGCAGAAGTTTGAATTCGTATTAAAAGAGATGCGCATAGGCTTTGCGAATGGCTTACTGCTTGGTTCTATGGCATTCTTACTGCTTGGAATATATATTATGGTGGTTAAGGGCAAGCCATGGCACTATGCATTTGCAATATCAGGCTGTGTAGGTGCATCTTTACTGCTTGCAATGCTTATATCAAGCCTTATTGGTGTGCTTACACCAATGTTCTTCCATAAGATAAAGATAGACCCTGCTGTAGCCTCAGGCCCACTTATAACAACAATCAATGATCTCGTTGCTGTTGTCACATACTATGGACTGGCTGCTGTTGTGCTTATTGGGATGCTGCATATAACTGGGTAATTGTTATGTATATAGTGAATATGCGTTAATACCTTTTGATATGAAAGCGGTAAAAGTGCAGACAAAAGAACAAAAATATATAATAAATGATTATGAAGAACATTAAAAGAATATTTGTAAAATACTTAA
>OOBY01000760.1_pt1 | contig 16662 bp, 9 predicted proteins | sample 1671751 | NCBI WGS metagenome assembly OOBY01 (sample SAMN06348189, study PRJEB24527) | human gut metagenome | biome: human gut; feature: ankylosing spondylitis patient; material: feces | host: Homo sapiens | place: China | collected 2015-10
GCGATGCTCCGGGTTGAACCCCCCCAGCCCCGTCGGCGGCTGATTGCCGCCGCCATTGCCGCCGCTTCCGCCATTGCCGTTCGCCGGATACTGCGGAAAATTCACCGGATACATCGGCTGCTGCCATCCGCCATAATTCTGCTGCGGATACGGCGGATTCTGCGGGCGCTGCGGATTCATCGGCTGATTCGGCATCATCTGCCCGCCGCGAATCGGCTGATTGCGCCCGGTGTTCATGCTTGTCGGGTTCTGCCCCCACGGGAACTGCTCCAATTGGTGCGCCGCATCGAGCGGCTGCACGCCGTTGTTCCAGCCCTGCTGCGGCTGCATGGGCGTCCCCTGCACGCCGCGGAAGCCGCGCATTTGCCCGCTTTGCGCATATTGGCTCCCCTGCCCCGGCTGATTCATCCCCTGCGGTCGCATCGGCTGAGCCGCACCCATCGGCTGCATGGGCGGATTGGTGCTCTGCTGCGCCGGGGGCGGCTGCGGATTCCGGCGCGGCGGATTTGTCGGCTGCATGGGCGTGTCTTCCGTGCGGATAAGGGGGATGCTGTTGTCCAGCGTCTGCTGCCCGGCATACTGCGCCGCGTTCAGCTGCGTGCGGCGGCGGCGCGGCTGCCTGTTGTCGTTGAATTCGGACATGGTTTCAGCACCCCTTTCTGATGGCAATTCGGTATTTCTTCATCTTATATCACATGATTTCAGCAGCTTCCACTGCTTGCAGCAATTTCTCCACATCATCGGCCGCCCTCGCCCACATCGGCGCGGTGCAGCCGACCATGCCGTGGCGGTCGCCATCGCCATGGAAGTCACTGCCGCCGGTGACCAGAAAGCCCATGCGCCGCGCGGTCAAATCCAGCAGGGGCGTGGCGCGTCCGGCGGACGGGTGGTAAACCTCAACGCCCCGCAAGCCCTGCTCCTGCCAAACGCCGAGCAGGTGGCGCAGCAGCGCGCCGGTTTTCTCCAGCTCCATCGGGTGCGCCAGAACGGGCACGAATCCGCTTTCCTGCATCAGCGGCAGCGCCTCCGCCATGCTCAGCCGCTCCCCCGCCACATAGGCAGGTGCGCCATCCGCCAGAAAGCGGTCAAACGCCTCGCGCGTGTCCAACACATAGCCGTGGCTGACCATCGCGCGGGCGATATGCGGCCGACCGACGCTGCCCTTGGCTTCGCGGGCGATTTCGTCGTAATCCAGCGGATAGCCCAGCGCGTTCAGCTTCTCCACCATCTGCCGCGCGCGTCCGAGCCGCATTTGAGACAGCGCCCGAACCTTGCGGTGCAGGGGCATATCCGTCCCGCGCCCGTAGCCGAGCAGGTGCAGGCCGGGCATATCGCGCAGGGACAATTCAACACCTTGCAGAATCGGCATCGGCGCGGGTTTTCCCAGCAGCTGCGCCGCGCCGTCAAACGTGTCATGGTCAGTCACGGCAAGGAGCGTCACGCGGTGCTTGTCCGCCAGCGCCACCAGCTCCGCGGGCGTAAGCAGCCCGTCGGAGGCAGTGGTGTGGGTGTGCAAATCAGGCTTCATGGGGGGCAGTTGGGTGATTTTCGGGCGCATCCGCCGTCTTTTCGGGGGCTTCCGCGCTCTTTTCAGGCGTTTCGGCGGACTTTTCGGAACTTTCTTCCTTCTTTTCGTCCGCCATATCCTGCATCATCACATCGCCCGTGGTGCGGGTGTCGGCATCCTGAATATCCGGCAGCGCGCCCGTTTCCATCAGGGTGACGAACTCGCGGCGGCTGATGGTGTCGTACTTCAGCAGCGCGTCCACCAGCTTCTCCATGCGGTCGCGGTTGGCGCTCAGGGCATCCACCGCCTTCTGGTAGCATTCCTCCAGCAGGCGCTTGACTTCCGCGTCGATGCGCGCCGCCATTTCTTCGCTGTACCCGCGGCTCTGCCCAAACTCCATGCCGACGAACACTTCCTGATCGCCGTCAAGATAGACCGGGCCCAGCTTTTCGCTCATGCCGAACTGCGTCACCATGCGGCGGCAGACCTCCGTCGCCTTCTTCAGGTCGCTCGTTGCGCCGGTGGTGAACTCGCCCAGATAAAGCTGCTCCGCGGCATGACCGCCCAGCCCCATCGCCACGAAGTCCATCAGCTGGCTGTAAGTCTGCAAATCGTCCTCTTCCGTCGGCAGGGACAGCGTGTAGCCGCCCGCCTGCCCGCGCGGGACGATGGTAATCAGGTGCACCTCGTCGCAGTTGGGCAGGACGTGCCCGACGATGGCGTGACCCGCCTCGTGGATGGCGACCATGCGCTTGTCGCGCTGCGTCACCTTGTGGCTGCGCTTCTCCGGGCCCATCTGCACGCGGGAAATCGCCTCCACCAGCGTCTGCTGATTGATGGCCTTCAAGCGCCCGCGCGCCGCCAGAATCGCGGCTTCGTTCATGATGTTTTCCAGCTCCGCGCCGGTGGAGAAGGGTACACGCTTGGCGATATTCTCCAAATCCACATCATCCGCGAGGGGCTTGCCCTTGGCGTGCACCTTCAGGATGGCAACACGCCCCGCCATATCGGGGTAATTGACGAGAATCGTGCGGTCAAAGCGGCCGGGACGCAGCAGCGCGGGGTCAAGAATATCGCGGCGGTTCGTCGCCGCCATGACAATAACGCCCTCGTTGATTGCGAAGCCGTCCATCTCGACCAGCAGCTGGTTCAGCGTCTGCTCGCGTTCGTCGTGTCCGCCGCCCAGACCCGCGCCGCGATGGCGACCCACCGCGTCAATCTCATCAATAAAGATGATGGACGGGGCAGCGCGCTTGGCTTGGTCGAACAGATCGCGGACGCGGCTCGCGCCCACGCCCACGAACATCTCCACAAAGTCAGAGCCGGAAATGGAGAAGAACGGCACGCCCGCCTCGCCCGCAACCGCCTTTGCCAGCAGGGTTTTGCCCGTGCCGGGCGGGCCGATGAGCAGCACGCCCTTGGGGATGCGTGCGCCCATGTCGATGTACGCCTTGGGGTTGCGCAGGAAGTCCACCATTTCCTTGAGTTCTTCCTTCTCTTCCTCCGCGCCCGCGACGTCGGCGAACGTCACCTTGTTCTTGTTCGGGTCATGGATGCGCGCCCGGCTTCTGCCGAAGTTCATCACCTTGCCGTTGCCGCCGGTCTGCGCGCGCATAATCAGCCAGAACATCACGCCGCAGAGCACCAGCGAAATTGCCAACGGAATCAAATCATACCACCACGGGGTGGTCAGCGGCTGACGGTAGATGATGGTGAACGCCAAATCCTTGACGGACACCTCGTCCAGCGGCTTATCAAGCTTCGCCGCCTGCATTTGCCGCGCGGTGACGATGAAATCAGCGCCGATGGTGGTTTCAAAATCGTAGTTCTTGTCAGGGAAATCCGCGTCGGCGACCGTTGTTGTTGTCGTCACGCCCACCAGCGACGTGCCGCGGATGGCGACGGAGCGAACCTGCCCCTCCTCAATCATCGTCAGCAGCTGGGGATAGGTGATGCGGCGGTCACGGGTATTGCTGCCAAAGCCGTTGGTGAACAGCATCGAAATGGTGAGCACCATCAGCAGCAGAACCGCGACGTAGCCGAACATCCCGCGAGACTTCTTCAATGCGAGCATCCTCCTTCCGTTCCAGCGCCATCCGCCTGTTGCGGCGTATACCCATATAGACGAATGACGTGTGCGGAAAAATCCATCTTTACAAAAATTTTATGGTAACACCGCGCAAATGAGGTGGTCGGCTGGCGAATGAATTTTTCGTCAGATGCAAATGCAAATTTCGAAGGTTTACTGGATGTAAATCGAGAAATTTGCATGCCGCAGATGGCGGAAAAGACATCGCCAGACGCGCCGCCGAATTGTGCGGTGGTGCCTTATCTTTATTTGGGGAAGAATCGGCTGATTTATTCGCGCGCCGCGCCGTACACGCGGCTGTCCAGCACGCCGATGTCCGGCAGATTGCGGTACTTCTCGGCGAAATCCAGCCCGTAGCCGACGACGAACTCATCCGGAATCTTGAAGCAGTGGTAATCCACCGTCAGGTTGTGTTCGGGATTGCGGCGGTCGGGCTTGTCCAGCAGCGTCGCAATGCGGATGGAGGACGCGCCGCGGCCCATCAAATACTTGCCGAGGTAGAACAGCGTGTTGCCGCTGTCCACAATGTCCTCCACAATCAGCACGTCGCGCCCCTTAATGGACACGGACAGGTCTTTCTCCAGATTGACCACGCCGGAGGACTTGGTGGAGTTGCGATAGCTCGAAAGCGCCATGAAATCCAGCGTCACGGGCAAATCGACCTCGCGGATGAGGTCGGAGAAGAAGACGCTCGCGCCCTTCAAAATGCAGACCATCACCAGATCGCGTCCCTGATAGTCGTGGGTGATTTCCCGTCCCAGCTGGGCAACGGCTTTCTGGATGTCCTCACGCTTGACGAGAATCTTCGTCATGTCTTGATACAGCTTGGCATTGGTGTCCATCGTGTTGTCCTCCTAAATATATGTAGGTTTCTATGTTGACTTAGTTGGCGTTGTCCTTTTTTTCGCGCAGGGGTGCGCCGCACACCTTGCACTGCTCCAGGTTTTTGTACGGTTCGTCGTCAATCTGCGTCCACTTGAAGGATGCCGTCAGCGGGCGATACCGCTGATTGATGGACGCGCAGTTCGGGTCGATGTGGTAATACGTTCCGCCGTTTTGGTTGTAGTAGAGAATCAAGTCCGGATGGCTGGTGTTCAGCACGGGCTGGGTGGCAAGGGCGTTGGTCGGGGTGGCGGTGCTTTCCTGCTCGTTGCTTTGCAGCGTCGCGGGGTCAACGTACCACACGCCGTCCTCCTTGACCATGCGCACCTTCCACAGGTAGACGCTTTCGCCCAGGGTGTTGTTCTTGTTGATGACGGCGCGCACCGTCACCATGCGGGCGATGTCGTTCGATGTGCCCGTGATGGCCGTAAAATCCCAGCTGACGGGCGTGCGATTGGTCAGCACCTCGCCGAAGAGCTTCTGCGTCACCGCGTCCGTGCCGCCCTTGATGCTGCTGCGCCACGACGGGGCCGTCAGGTTGACCATTTGGCTGATGGCGTTGTTCTTCCACAGCGTGAAGAAGGAATGCAGCTGCGCGTAGCACTCCTCGGAGTCATCCACAGGCGTCGCGGTGGGCGTGGGCGCGGGATTGGGCGTGTCCGTCGCGGTCAGGTTGACATCGAGGTTATTGCCCGATGTACTCCCCTGCTGCATCTGACCGGACTGATTCGGCTGCGCGGGGTTCTGATTGTCCGCCGCGTTCGTCGCCAGTGCGCTGACGAGGCAGACGACCGCCGCCGACGCCAGCAAAAGCGACAGCACCAGCCGCGCGTTGGGCGTAACCAGCTCGCGGAGCCACAGCGCGGCGATGCTCGCCACCACGCCGACGAGGACGATCCACTTCACCGCTGTCCACGCAAACACCATGCTCAAGATGAAAAGAATCGGCAGCACGCCGAACATCAGCACTTTCGCAATCGTATCCCACGGAATTTCCCTGTGCGCCGCCGGCTGCACCCGGAAGCCGCTGCGCCCCGACGTCGGGTACACGCGCTGACCGTCCGGCGTATACTGCGCGTACTGCTGCTCCGGCGGCAAATCCGTTTCCTGCGGATTCTGCTGGCTGTACCCCTGCTGATTGTACGCCGGATTCGGCTGCTGGTATCCCTGCTGCTCGTAGGGCTGCTGATACCCGCCGGGCTGCACAAACCCCTGCTGGTCATACGGCTGCTGCTGATAAGGCTGCTGGGCGTATGGCTGCTGATAACCCTGCTGCTCATAGCCCTGCCCATACGGTTGCTGATAACCCTGCTGCTCGTAGCCCTGCTGACCGTATGGCTGCTGATAACCTTGCTGACCATAGGGCTGCTGATATCCCTGCTGACCATAGGGCTGTTGATAATCCGCATACCCCTGCTGCCCATATTGCGGCTGCCCATAGCCGTTTTGCGGCGCGTAGCCCTGACCATAGGCATCATTGGGCGCGTAGCCGCCATTCGGGGCATAGCCCTGCGCCGGCGGATAATTGCCCTGCGAAAAACCGGGCTGCTGAGGATTCTGTCCGGCGTCCCCGGCGCCATCATAGGGTGGACGGCTGTTGCTCATCCGGCTTCCTTTCCTTTCTTCCGCGCGATTGTGCGCGAAGTTCCCTGCCGCACCTGCGGACGGAGGAATTGCACCCTCCCGCGCGCGGACTTTCACGCAAGCGCCTGAATCGCGCTTTACATGATAACGCATCTTACAGTATAGCACAAAAAAATGGCTTGTAAATAAGAAATCGGAAAAATTCATGGTTTGTTCGCCTGTAAGATGGAAAGATTTTTACTTCGGTGCGCGTTTCCGTCCTCCATTCCGCATTATTTTCGCTTTTCCGCTTGCAAAAGTCGTTCGGCTATGGTAAGATAGAGCGTGCCGACGAAAGTCAGCGAAATATTGGAAGCGATGACCGGGAAACAGTAGCGCGTGCAAGTCCCCTTCCTATTTCCAAATGAGAATGTGCCAAGATGCGAAGCGAATTTTTTCTGCTGGCTAACGGGAGTGAAACGCAGCGTAGCAGCGCTACGCTAAGTGGAACGAGCGGACGCCAGAAGGAAAAAGGCGCGAGCAGATGGCACAGGCGAATGCAGAAAATAGGATATCAGAGAGCCGCCGGGTGGTGCGAGGCGGCAGGGCGCACGGCGTGAACCTTCATCCCGCGAGTTTTTCGGCGTGGGCAGCCTTATCGCCTATCAAGCGGCGGCAATCGGATTTTTCCTTGCCGCAAGACGAGTGGTACCGCGGATTCAGTCCGTCTCATCAAACGATGGGACGGGCTTTTTTCATCCAACTGTAAGGAGGAACATCCGGAATGAACGAGAAGATCGAAGCCCTGAAAAGCAGCTTTGATTCCGAGCTGAAGAAGATCGCCAACATGGTGGATCTGGAAGCCCTGCGCGTGAATTACCTCGGCCGCAAGGGCAAAGTGACCGACGCGCTCAAAGGCATGGGCAGCTTGACCGACGAGCAGAAGAAGACCGTCGGGCGCGAGACGAACGAGCTGAAAACCGCCATCACCGTCGCCTTGGCGGAAAAGCTGGAAGCGCTCAAGGCGCAGGAATTGCAGCGCGAAATCAACGCCCTGCCCGAATTTGACATCTCCATGCCGCCGGACATGACCCGCGGGTCGTATCACCCGATTACACTGGTGCAGCGCCAGTGCGAGCAGGTGTTCAAGTCCATGGGCTTCACGGTGGAAGATTACGCCGAGGTGGTGACGGACTACGAGTGCTTCGAGAGCCTGAACATTCCGAAGTTCCACCCCGCGCGCGACATGCAGGACACCTATTACCTGGACAACGGGCAATTGCTCAAAACGCAGACCTCCGCCGCCCAGAACGCCATCTACCGCCGCTACCGCGACGCGCTGGTGAACGACGGCGTGCCGATTAAGGCGATTTTCCCCGGCCGCTGCTTCCGCAACGAGGCGACCGACGCCTGCCACGAAAACACGTTCTTCCAGATGGAAGGCATCATGGTGGACAAGGACATTTCCATCGCGAACCTGATTTACTTCATGAAAACGATGTTGAGCGAGGTGTTCCGCAAGGACATCAAAGTCCGCCTGCGTCCGGGCTTCTTCCCGTTCGTTGAGCCGGGCTTTGAGTTGGATATTTCCTGCCTCATCTGCGGCGGCACGGGCTGCCCGTCGTGCAAGCATTCCGGCTGGCTGGAACTGTGCCCCTGCGGCATGATTCACCCCGAAGTATTGAAAGCCGGCGGCATCGACCCGGAGCAGTACACCGGCTTCGCGTTCGGCTTGGGCATGACGCGCCTTGCCATGATGAAGTACGGCGTGAAGGACATTCGCGACCTGAACAGCGGCAGCCTGACGCGCCTGGCGCAGTTCACGGACGACGAGTAATGCGGAGGAAAGACGAACATGCTGATCTCAATGAACTGGATTTCCGACTTCGTTGACCTGACGGGTCTTGACAAAATGGCGCTGATTCGCCAGTTCTCCCTGTCCACGGCGGAAGTTGAGAATGAAATTTTCCACAAGGGCGCGGATTTGTCCGGCGTTGTCGCCGCGCAGATTGTCAGCGTAGAGAATCACCCCGAATCCCACAAGCTGCACCTGCTGAAGGTGGACGCGGGCGACGGGCAGCTGACCGACGTGGTCTGCGGCGCGCCGAACGTGCAGCTGGGCATGAAAACCGCGTTCGCGAAGGTGGGCGCGCAGCTGGGCGACATCACCATCAGCCCGCGCAAGCTCGCCGGGTACACGTCCTACGGCATGTGCTGCTCGGAGAAGGAAATCGGCATCAGCGACGACAATTCCGGCATCATGGTCCTCCCGGAGGATGTTCCCTGCGGGACGGATTTGAAGGCGCTCTACCCCATTGACGATATTATCTTCGAGGTGGACAACAAGTCCCTGACGAACCGCCCCGACCTGTGGGGGCACTACGGCATGGCGCGCGAGTTCTCCACCCTGTCCGGCCGTCCGCTGAAAGCCCTGCCCGTGGCGGATTTGGCGGCATACAACAATCTGCCCGCCATCGACATGAAGATTGAAGACCCGCTGTGCCAGCGCTACTCCTGCCTGCGGGTGGAGAACATCAACCGCCACGTCAGCCCGATGGCGATGCGTATCCGCCTGAACTACTGCGGTATGCGCGACATCAACTTCCTCGCCGACCTGACGAACTACCTGATGCTGGAAATGGGGCAGCCGATGCACGCCTTCGACAGCCGCAAGGTGGAGAAAATCCGCATCCGCCGCTTCCCGGAGAGCTTCCCTTTCCAGACGCTGGACAAGGTGGAGCGCACCATCGACCCGAACACGCTGATGATCTGCAACGGCGACAAGCCGGTTGCCATCGCGGGCATCATGGGCGGTCTGGACAGCGAAATCGTCGATGACACGACGAGCCTGACGCTGGAATCCGCGACCTTCGACGCGGCGTCCGTCCGCAAGAGCAGCGTCCGCCTCGCCCACCGCACCGACGCCTCCGCCCGCTACGAAAAGAGCCTTGACCCGGAAATGACGACCGTCGCCATCGCCCGCTTCGTCAAGCTCCTCCAGGAATACGACCCGGAAATGCGCGTCACCTCCCGCCTGACCGACGAGTACGCCTTCCACTATCCGAAGGTGCAGCTGTCCTTCGATAAGGCGTTTGTTGACCGCTACACCGGCATCAACATCTCCTCCGATGAAATCATGCACACGCTGACCGCGCTGGGCTTCGGCATGACGCGGGACGGCGATTCCTTCACCGCGGACGTTCCCTCCTGGCGCGCGACGAAGGACGTAACCATCAAGGCGGATATCATCGAGGAAATCACCCGCATCTACGGCTACGACAACTTCGACCTGCACACGGCGGAATCCCCGCTCTACCCGGTTCGTATGTCCACCGAAAAGACGGTCGAGGACAAATTGAAGGACATCCTCGTCAAGCGCTATTCGCTGCACGAGGTGCATTCCTACATCTGGCAGTACGCCGACGACTACAAGAAGCTCGGCATCGCCGTTGAGGACAACGTGAAGCTGCTCAACGCCTCCAACCCCAACATCGAGACGCTGCGCCGCTCCATGATTCCCACCCAGCTGTGCCAGGTGAAGAGCAACACGGGCTATGCGCCGTCGTTCGGCATCTTTGAAATCGGTCACGTCATCGACGGCGTGGACGAGAACAAGCTGGCGAAGGAGCACAAGAAGCTGTGCGTGACGCTCTTCAGCAAGGTCGATAACGTGGAAACGCTGTATTTCCGCCTGCGCGACATGCTGTGCGTCGCCGTGAGCGACATTCTGCACAAGGATTTGTCCTTCCATGCAATGACCGCGACCCACTCCTATGAGCATCCGAAGAACCTGAACGCCATCGTGCTGGACGGCGTTGAACTCGGCGAAATCGGCGTGGCGCACCCGGTTGTCGGCAAAAACATCGACAAGAAGGCGGCGATTGTGTTTGCCGAAATCGACACGGAAGCGCTTGCGTCCATCGCGCCCGCGCCCATCGTCTACCGCGAGCCGTCCCGCTTCCCCGGCATGGAGCAGGATTTGACCTTCGTGGTCAATCGCTGCCAGCCGATTCTGGACGCGGTGAAGGCGGAGAACTCCCCGCTGGTGCAGAAGGCGACCGTGCTGGGCACATACAGCGACATCACCGGCAAAACCATCACGATTCGCCTCTCCTTCTCGCACCCGGAGCGCACGCTCACCCGCGACGAAGTGCAGGCGGTTGTTGACGGCGTGGTTGCGCGGCTGAAGGGACAAGGGATTGAACTGAAGAAGTAAGGGTAACACCGCACAAATGAGGTGGTCGGCTGGCGAATGGATTTTTCGTCAGATGCAAATGCAAATTTCGAAGGTTTACTGGAGGTAAATCGAGGAATTTGCATGCCGCAGATGGCGGAAAAGACATCGTCAGACGCGCCGCCGAATTGTGCGGTGGTGCCCTAATCCGCCTTCCCCTGCCCCTCTGCTTTTGTCGGCGGAGGGGTGTTTTTTGTGCTTCCGCGAAATTCGAGATTGACAACTTCCCCCGACGGTGGTAAACTGGAAAAAACGGAAGTTTTCCGCCCATTTTCGTCGTTTGTTAGGAGGATTGCTATGAGTCCCATTGCCGCCCGGAAAAAGACCATCATCTGGATGATTGCCGCCATCGTGCTGGCAGTTTCCTCCATCGCACTTGGCGCCGGTCTCATCGTCAGCCACAATTCGCTGACGGACACCCGGAATCAGCTGACGGACACGCAGAGCGCGCTGTCCTCCACCCAATCCTCCTTAGCGGACACCGAAAACAGCCTGTCCGCCGCGAAGGACACCCTCGCATCCACCGAAGCCGCCCTCGCCGAAACGCAGGGCACGCTTGCTAACCGCGAAACTGAACTGTCCGCGGCAAAGGACACCCTCGCGTCCACCGAAGCCACCCTCGCCGAAACGCAGGGCACGCTTGCTGACCGCGAAACTGAACTGTCCGCCACAAAGGACACCCTTGCGTCCACCGAAGCCACCCTCGCCGAAACGCAGGGCACGCTTGCTGACCGCGAAACCGAGCTGTCCGCCACGAAGGACACCCTTGCGTCCACCGAAGCTACCCTCGCCGAAACGCAGACTGCCCTGAACAGCCGCGACACCACGCTGGCATCCACGAAGGACACGCTGATGATCACCCAGACCAAACTGGCGGCAGTGAAGGACACGCTGTCCACCACGCAGAACGAACTGGACACGCTGAAAGCATCCCTGCCGGCGAAGGAATATGAACTGGAGAACACGAAGGAAGCGCTCGCCGCGACGGAAGCCGAACTGGCGGTGACGCAGAACACGCTGACTGCCGCGCAGACGGAGCTGTCCGACACAAAAACCAGCCTGTCCGCCACTGAAACCGAGCTGACCGCGACGAAGGACAGCCTTGCCGCCGCCACGACGGAATTGTCCGACACCAAGACGGCGCTGACCGCCACCGAAGCCGAGCTCACGACGACGAATGACAGCCTGACCGCAAAGGAAGCCGAACTCACGACGACGAAGGACACCCTGACCGCGAAGGAAGCCGAACTCACCGCGACGAAGGACACCCTGACCGCAAAGGAAGCCGAACTCACCGCAATGAAGGACACCCTGACCGCGAAGGAATCCGAACTCGCCGCGACGAAGGACAGCCTGACCACCGCGGAAAACGAACTCGCCGCGACGAAGGACAGCCTGACCACCGCGGAAAACGAACTTGCCGCGACGAAGGACAGCCTGACCGCCGCCACGACGGAGCTGGAAGCCACCAAGGCAACCCTTGCCGCGGCAGAGGCGGAATTGACGACGACGCAGGAAACCCTCGCCGACGCGCAGGCGATTCTGGCGGCATCGAACGAATCGCTGAGCTTCGCGAAGCTGAACCCGGCGACGCGCGGCACTGACCCCGGCATCGCGCCCTCCCCGATGGCAAGCGCGGTTCGCGACCCGTCGGAAGCCGTCGCGTTCCTGCTTGTGACGGTCGGCACAAAGACGTACGAGCCGATTCCGCTGCTGGAGGACGGGTACTACCGGCTGATTCACGGCGTGTGCGTGAACATCATCCACGTCACGGAGACGAGCATCGAGATGACCGACGCCAGCTGCGCCGACCACGACTGCATCGCGCAGGGCATCGTGACGCTGGAGAACAAGGACACGCGCGAAGGCGGCAGCTACATCATCTGCCAGCAGAACTTTGTGACGCTGCGGCTCTGCACCCGCGCGGAACTGGAAGCGGAAGGCATTGTGCTGCAATAATCGAGGATTTGACCGGGGGCGGCGCAGGCTGCCTCCGGTTTTTTGCATAATCAGAAATATCCCCAAGGAGGAAAACGCCCATGCTGACGTATCATCCGACCACCGAAGCCGAGAAGGAAGCCATCTGCGCGTGGCAGTACCCCGGCGAATACGCGATGTACAACAATCCGCCGTATGCCGAGCAGAAGAAGCACGGATACGGTTTTGCGAATCCGGCAAACAATTTCTATTCCTTTTACGATGGCGAAACGCTGGTGGGCTTCGTGAACCTGTCCGATGAGGGCGGCGAGGTGTTTTTCGGCATCGGGGCGCATCCCGACCACTGCGGACAGGGATACGGCACGCAGATGACGGCGCTGGCGTGGGAGTTATCCCAGCGGCTGTATCCGGGCAAGCCGATGTATCTGGAAGTGCGGACGTGGAACACGCGCGCCGTTCGCTGCTACGAGAAGGCGGGATTCCGGGTGGTGGGCGAGCCGGTGAAGCGGGTGACACTCAGCGGAGAAGGGACGTTTTACCATATGGTGCGTCAGGCGCAGGGATGATTCCGCGCAAGATGTTGATTTGCCAAGCGGCATCCGCTGCGAATTTGACATTCGCCGCCTTTCGGGGCGGCTTTTTGTTTTTCCCCGCTGAAAGCCGCCTAAAATCTCTATGAATATGTAAAATTCAGTTGAAAACAAGCGCAAAGTGTGGTAAAGTAGGTATGTATGCGATTTTTCCCCGCACAGGCGGAATTCTGCTGCATTGCGGCACGCTCGGAGGAAACGAACCATCATGACGATTATGAATGTCTTATCCCTGTTCGGCGGACTGGGGCTGTTCCTGTTCGGAATGCAGCTGATGGGCGAAGCGCTGGAAAAAGCGGCGGGTACACGGCTGAAAAAGCTGCTGGGCATGGTCACGGGCAACCGTTTCCTCGCCATGCTCGCGGGCATCACCATCACGGCGGTGGTGCAGTCCTCCTCCGCGACGACGGTCATGGTCGTCGGCTTCGTCAACGCGGGGCTGATGTCCCTGACGCAGGCGGTCGGCGTGATTATGGGCGCAAACATCGGCACAACGGTCACGTCGCTGCTGCTGTCTGTGCAGATTGATTTCGCCGCCATCTTCACGTTTCTGGGGCTGATTCTCTCGAATCTTCCCGACAAGTACAGAACCGCCAAGCAGTTCGGCACCATCACGATGGGTCTGGGCATCCTGTTCATCGGCATGAACACCATGTCCGGCGCGATGGAGCCGCTGCGGACGTGGGAGGGCTTCCAGAAGGCGATGGCGTCCATCAACAACCCGATTCTGGGCGTGCTGATCGGCGCAGGCATCACCGCCGTCCTGCAATCCTCCGCCGCCAGTATCGGCATCCTGCAAACGCTCGTCGCGCAGGGGCTGATTGGGCTGGACAGCGCGATTTTCATCCTCTTCGGGCAGAATATCGGCACCTGCGTCACGGCGCTGCTGGCGTGCGCGGGCACAAACTCCACCGCCAAGCGCGCGGCGACGGTGCACCTGCTCTTCAACGTCATCGGCACAGTGATTTTCGTCATCATCGCCTGCTGCCTGCCGCTGGCAAGCTGGGTCGAGATGCTCTCCCCCGGCAATCTCAAGCTGCAAATCGCCATTGTCCACATTCTCTTCAACGTCACGACGACGGCGCTGCTGCTGCCCGCCGCAAGCTGGCTGGAGAAGCTGGCGTGCCTGCTGATCAAGGGCGACGGCTCGACCGCCGAGGAAATGAAGCTGCGCTACTTTGACGCGCGTATGCTCAAAACGCCGCCGATTGCCGTGGCGCAGCTGTTCAACGAAGTGCAGCGCATGGGCGGCATTGCGATGGGCAACTTCCAGCGCGCGATGGAGTGCTTCAACGAGTGGGACGCGAAGAAGTCCGAAGAGCTGGCGCGCAACGAGGACGTGCTGGACTACCTGAACCGCGAAATCACCGATTCGCTGGTGGAAGTGAAGGGGCTTGACCTGTCCGAGAAGGACACGAAGCTGGTCGGCTCGCTCTTCCACGTCGTCAACGACATGGAGCGCATTGGCGACCACAGCCAGAACATCCTCGAATCCGCGCAGCTGAAGAATCAGGATGAGGTGAAATTCTCGCCCAAGGCGGTACAGGAGCTGGAAAGCCTGTCGAACCTTGTGCGCGCACAGGTGCAGCGCTCGCTGGACATGTTCAAGGCGCAGGTGACGGACGACACGCTGCTGGGCGAAGTGGAGGGCGTGGAGGACGAAATCGACACGACGACCGAAGCCCTCCGCAGCCACCACATGGATCGCTTGAAGAACCACAAGTGTTCCGCGAAGAACGGCATGATTTATCTGGACATGCTGACGAACCTCGAACGTATTGGCGACCACGCGGAGAATATCGCCACGTCCGCGAAATCCGCAACGGGGATTTGATTTGCACATAAAAACCTCGCGACAGGTAATGCCGCGAGGTTTTTTGGTTCTATTGATTATTCGCCGATTTCCGCGTAAATCATTTCCACATGATTCTGGCATTCCTTCGCGAACGTCGCCGCATCAAACGCGCCGTTCAGATAGCGCTGCACCAACACCTGAAGCGCGTCATCATACGTCAGCGGCGAACCCTCGGACACATACAGCGATTTCGCCATCTCCTGATAGTAGGCAATATCCTCCGTCGAAGAGAAATAACGCCACTGCTCCATGTTTGCGTACTGATCCTGCAAGTCGCGCAGGGTGTCCTCGTCCGCGCGCTCTTTATCTGCTTTCTGTTCCAGCAGTGCGATTTTTTCCGCAAGTTCATCCAGCTGCGCCACCATCGACGGATTTTCAATCGGCTCGGTCAGGTTGTCATAGATAAAGTAACTTCCATCTGTCAGATGTGTCGCGCAGTATTCCAAAAACTGAATCGCGGCTTCCTGATTCTTGCCGTAGGGGTTCACCACAGCAATGGTCACATACGTTTCAACCGCGCTGTTCTGCTCCGGGAAAATGCGCGGCACGAATTGAATCATCTGCGACGGGGCGGACGAAGCACCCGGAATCATGAAAATATTTTCAAATGCCATGCGCGGCTCTTCTTCCGCGGGCAGTTCGTCCTTGATGCGCTGGACGTAATGCAGAAACGTTTCGTCCGTAAAGTCCAGCCTGCGTCCCTCCTGCAGGGAGGTCATGATGTAATACTTCATGAACAAGTCCATCATGCCCGACTGGGTGTATTCCTGCATCAGAAGCCCTGTCTCTTCCGGCAGAAGCCCTTCTTCCAGAATTTCGTTGCACACATCCAGCAGTTCGTCGAAGGTTTCGGGCGACTTCATTCCCCATTCGTCCAGATATTCCGTCAAGACCATCATGCCCATCGGGGAAGCATCTATTATCCAGCCCATCAGCGTATCGTCATCCGTGCAGACGGGGCGCAGAGCGGGATAGACATGCTGGAAAGCGTCCTGCAAAATCGCGCTGCCGGTTAGCGGCGCGTAGTATTTCATGTTTTTGAGGGTATATAAGCCGTCGTAAGCAGTGAAAACAAACAAATCAATGTCGGGATTCTTGATAACGTAGGCGGTCGAAATCGTGTCCATGATGTCTACGGACTTTTCGCAGGTGATGCTGATGCCGCTTTCCTGTTCAAACTGCTCCATGCGTTCCATCAAGGCATAATACTGATTGGTGGCAATGTTCAGTTCTGCATTTTCCGCGTGGGCGGCAAAAGCGCACAGGGTCAGAGCGGCGCAGAGCATCAGCGACAGAACCTTTTTCATTCGCTTCTCCTTTATCTGTCACAGTAGGATTACGATTGCCGCGCTGTCTGCCCCATGGGATTCACGCCTTTCTGTATCGTTCGTTTTTCATGCCAGTATCTTCATTTGTAATATAGCATGTGCTTTTTGTTTTGTCAAGTCACGTCGCCATTTTTTTTGCAGCGCATTAGATGTGACGAATATATTCCCCCACGACCTCCACCAGCCCATCCGCCTCCTTCGGCGCGTACCGCGGCGAAATCGCGAGCGTCACGAAGTCATACGCCCCCGCCGCGCGGAAATCGCGGTAGTCGTCGTACACGCGGAAGGGCACGGTCGGCTCTGCGCCGTTTTTCGCGGCGAACATCTGCGCGGTCAGCGAATTGAGATGGATGTTGCCGTCCGCGTCAAGCAGCACTTGCGGAATGTCCGCCCGCGAACGCGGATTGCGCACGTTATCCAGCGACGAAATCCGCCGCATCGCCAGCGCGAAAAGCAGGTAATTCGCCTCATCGAGCTTCTTCTGGGCATAGAAGGCGGCATAGTCCAGCCGCTTTGGGACGGGCATGGACAGGACGTTGAACAGCACGAAGTTCGGGCCGGGATAGCCGATGCCGAGGTCGCTGTGGGCATCGACGTGGGTGACGTCGAAGGGGGCGGTCAGGCGTCCGGCGGCGATTTGCTCCTCCCAGAAGCGGAGCGCGCCGTCGTGCGTCTC
>OOBY01000778.1_pt1 | contig 16107 bp, 16 predicted proteins | sample 1671751 | NCBI WGS metagenome assembly OOBY01 (sample SAMN06348189, study PRJEB24527) | human gut metagenome | biome: human gut; feature: ankylosing spondylitis patient; material: feces | host: Homo sapiens | place: China | collected 2015-10
CCCTTTCTCTCCTTTTTACAGATTATGAACCCGCAGGGCTCTAATCGCATTCAAGACCGCGATCACGGTGACGCCCACATCGGCAAAAATCGCCATCCACATATTGGCCCGGCCTATCGCACCCAGAGCAAGGCAGATAAACTTGACCACCAGAGCCAGAGTGATGTTCTGATAGACGATGGAGATGCACTTCCGGGAGATCTTGATGCCCTTTGCGATTTTCATGGGGTCATCATCCATCAGAACCACATCCGCCGCCTCAATAGCCGCATCAGAGCCCATAGCGCCCATGGCGATGCCGATGTCCGCCCGCCCCAGCACGGGGGCGTCGTTGATGCCGTCGCCCACAAAGGCCAGCTTCGCCTTCGGCGGCTTTGCGGCCAGCAGCTTCTCCACTTGGGTCACCTTGTCGCCGGGGAGCAACTCGCTGTGAACCTCGTCCACGCCCAAATCGGCTGCCACACGGTCCGCCACCCGCTTGGCATCGCCGGTGAGCATGACGGTCTTTTCCACTCCGGCCTTTTTCAGTGCGGAGATAGCTGCCTTGGAGTTGGGCTTCTCGATGTCGGAGATCAGGATGTGTCCGGCGTATTCGCCGTTGATGGCCACATGGATGATGGTGCCAACCGAGCTGCAATCCGCATAGGGGATGGCCAGACGCTGCATCAGCTTCCATGACCGCTGATCTCCTCGATATCGGTCACACGGCTGCGGTCGATTTCTTTCCCGTAGGCTCTCTGCAGGCTCTTGCTGATGGGATGGGAGGAGGAACACTCGGCCAACGCCGCATATTCCAGCAGCTTTTCTTCCTCCATGGTGTTGTGGTGGATGCCGTTGACCTCAAACACGCCCTGAGTCAGAGTGCCGGTCTTGTCAAACACCACCACCTTGGTCTGGGACAGGGTCTCCATATAGTTGGAGCCCTTGATCAGAACGCCCTCCTTGCTGGCGCCGCCAATACCGGCGAAGAAGCTGAGGGGAACGCTGACCACCAGAGCGCAGGGGCAGCTGATGACCAGGAAGGTCAGGGCGCTATAGATCCAGTTAGCCCAGTTAGCGGGATTGCCCATCAGCATATTTCCGATGGGGGGCAGCACCGCCAACAGCAACGCGGCGATACAGACCAACGGCGTGTAGACCTTGGCGAACTTGGAGATAAAGTCCTCCGACTTGGATTTCCGGGAGCTGGATTCCTCTACCAGTTCCAGAATCTTGGATACAGTAGACTCACCAAACTCCTTGGTGGTTCGGATCTTCAGAACACCGGTCATATTGATGCAGCCGCTGATGACCTCGTCATCCACAGCGGCCTCACGGGGCAGACTTTCACCAGTCAGTGCGGAGGTGTTCAAGGCGGAATTACCCTCAATGATGATGCCGTCAATGGGGACTTTTTCGCCGGGCTGCACCACGATCACAGTGCCGATCTCCACTTCGTCCGGATCTACCTTTTCCAGCTGTCCGTTCCGCTCAATATTGGCGTAGTCCGGTCGAATGTCCATGAGAGCGGTAATGTTTCTACGGCTCTTTCCTACGGCATAGCTCTGGAACAGCTCACCCACCTGATAGAACAGCATGACGGCGATGGCCTCGTTGTAGTCGCCGCTCTTTTCATAGATGGCCAGTGCGATGGCGCCGATGGTGGCCACCGCCATCAGAATGTTTTCGTCAAACACCTGGCCGTTCAGGATGCCCTTCACGGCCTTCCTCAAAATGTCATAGCCGATAATTAGGTAAGCGGCCATATAAAGCGCCGTTGAGAGTCCCATGGGCAGCGCCAGGAAATTCAACGCAATCATCATTGCCGCCGCAATCAAGATGCGTACCAGCATGATCGTTTGCTTTTTTGTCACGGTATAACCCCCTTTAATTTATTGATTGCTCAATCATTTAATACTTTCTGTGAAAGACGCGCCCCTTTCGCCTGATGCGTCCGGGGCGCTTGCGGGTCAAAGTTCAATCTCGCAGTCAGGCTCCACCTTCTTGCAGGCTTTCAGGACTGCCTGCATGACCTCCTTCGGCTCCTGGCCATCCTGAAACTCCACGATCATCTTCTGGGTCATGAAGTTAACGGTGGCGGCGGCGACGCCGGGGGTCTTTCTGGCGGCGTCCTCCATCAGATTGGCGCAGTTGGCGCAGTCAACTTCGATCTTATAGGTCTTTTTCATCGGAATAGCTCCTCTCGAAATTGTTGGATTTATCAATCAAGCACTTGTTTAATTGATGTGATTGTAGTATGATGGATTCGCGGCGGGAAGTCAATGCCTTACGCTGCCTTTCTTCCAAACCGGCAAAAAGCATTTCCAAAACGGACAATTTTCAAGGAGGGATATGTGATGTCTGACTTGCAGCTCCCCCATCACCACGGCGAGGGACAGAATACGGAGTTTTTGAAGGCGCAGTTGGCAAAGCCGGAAACATTCCAGACCGTTGCCGGGACATTCAAGCTTTTGGATGATTCCAGCCGGCTGCGGATCTTCTGGCTGCTGTGTCACTGCGAGGAGTGCGTCATCAACATCTCCGCTATGGTGGAGATGACAAGCCCTGCTGTGTCCCACCATCTGCGGCAGTTAAAAGACCGTGGATTGATTGTCAGTCGCCGTGAGGGGAAAGAGGTCTACTATAAAGCGGCGGAGACGGAGCAGAGCGTTTTGCTCCATCAGGTCATCGAGAAGATCATGAAGATATCCTGCCCGGATTAGGCAGGAGGAAAACGGAGGGATCGGCTTGTATCATCAGCATCTTCCAAAAATTCAAACTGCATTGGCTGATGTTCCGGACGGCCTGCTTCTGGAGGAGCATCATCCCGTTGCAGACGGGAAAGGTGGTGTGAGGCACACGGAGGCCATTCCAGGAGGAAAAGGACAAAAAACCTCTTGGGAAGTATTCCCCGGCTGTACCCTTGTTTTTCAGGACTTTCTGGCGGGGCAGGTTTCCTGCCAGCATGGAGCGGAGCGCGACCTTCTGGAGATCAACTACTGCCGCTACGGGCGTGTTGGCTGGAACATGAAAGACGGCAGTTCGATTTACCTTGGCCCCGGCGATTTTTCCCTGCACACCAGACAGCTCTGCGCCGGTTCGGTCATGACATTCCCAGTGGGGCACTATGAGGGGCTGGCCATCTGGCTGGATCTGTCCAAATTTGATATGGCTCTGCCTGACTTCCTTGGCGGAACAGGCGTGACCGCACAGGCATTGGCAGAAAAGTTCTGTGCCGGAGGGACATCTGCGACGCTTACGGGAAACGAGAAAACAGAGCCTATTTTCGGCGGTTTCTATGGGCAGCCGGAACCGCTTCAGCAGGCGTATTTCCGTTTGAAGGTCATGGAACTGCTGCTCCATCTCAGTGCGGTTTCTTTATCACCCAAACGGGAAGCGGACAAATACCAGACGGAGCAGGTGGAGATCGCCCGCAGCGTCCACGATTATATTTTGCAGCACATGGAGCAGCGGGTCACCATTCAGGAGCTGTCTCAGCGGTATCTGATCAACCCCACCACATTGAAAGCTGTGTTCAAGGCGGTTTATGGCGATTCCCTTGCCGCCCACATGAATGAACACCGAATGGAGAAAGCGGCCCTGCTGCTGACGCAGACCAAGGATAGTATCGCCCAAATTGCCCAAGCTGTGGGCTACGAGAGCCAGAGCCGCTTTTCCGTGGTATTCCGGGAAACCTATGAGATGTCACCCCTGGAATATCGGAAATTGCATGGGAAAAGCCGAATCGATGGGAACAAATAAAGAAGCGGCGGGCCAGTTCAAAACCGGCCTGCCGCTCTCGTTATACGCTTTGCAGCGGAATGCAAATGGTAAACTTTGAGCCTTTCCCGATGACGCTCTCTGCCGTGATGGTTCCCCCATGTGCCTCAACGATGGACTTTGTAATAGCCAGCCCGATCCCCATGCCGCCGGTCTGCTGGCTTCTGGATGGGTCTACCCGGTAAAACCGCTCGAACAGCTGAGAAAGGTGCTCCTCTGGAATGCCTTCGCCCGTATCCGACACAGATAACTGGATCAAGTCTTTTTCCTGCCGGCCTTCCAGCCGGACGATCCCGCTCTCCGGCGTGGCCCGCAGCGCATTGGAGACAAGGTTGGTCAAACATTGCTTGATGCGATCCTGATCGCATACCATGGCAAGTCCTTCTGGAGTGGTATCTAACTCAAAGGCGACCCCTTTGTTCTGAAATCTGGCAAGAAAATCAAGGCGAATGTCCTCTAACAATTCCGCAACAGACATTGGTTCCAGATGTAGTATGATCTGTCCGCTTTCCAGATTGGACAATTCCTGAAGCTGCTCCACCAGCCGTGTCAGCCGCAAAATCTCCTCCCGATAGCCCTGAAACAGCTCCGGGGACGGCTCCCATATCCCGTCGATGACCGCCTCCACATGGCTTTGCAGATTGGTTAGTGGTGTTCTCAGCTCATGGGCCACATCCGCAGTCATCCGGCGCTTTTGCTGTTCCCTCAGTTTTAGCGTTTCAGACATCTCGTTGACCGACTGCATGAGGGACGCCAGCTCTTTGGTTTTCGTCTTTGTTTCAATTTTTCGCCCATAGTCCCCCTCCGCGATACTGCGGGTCACCTCGACTGTCGCCGAGATCGGTCGGGCGATGCGTCTGGCCGCAAAGAAGGCAAGCACCATGGCCACAAGCAGAAAAGCAATACCCAGCCCCAGCGTTACTCGATTGAGCGTATTCAGTAATATCAATGCGTCATCGTCCAACGCATAGGGACCGTAATATCCAACCGTCAGATAGCCCGTCAGCGTTCCATCGCTGGAGAGATCGTATGTGGTTTCTGAATAAGCACCGTTAAAAGAGGGATAGCGGCTGTGCATATTCTCCTCTGCATGCTGCAGTGCGATTTGGCACTCTTGTGCTTTATGTATGGAGATATCCCAGTCCACCTCTCCGTTGCGCGTCTGCACATGGACAATCAGGCCGTTTTGCAGCGCCGCATTACCGATCACCTCTACTGCGTCAATGTTATAGCTTTGGCTTTCTGGCAGGTACTGCTCCTCGACCTGCTCAATGATCTGCTGTATCTGGCGCTGGCGTTGGTCGTTGGCATAGTGCGCAAACAGGTTGTCCAGAGTCAGGTTAAACAGGAGCGTCATTGCGCCAAGAGAGAATATTAGCAGGGCGGAGAAGTAAACAGTCAACTTCGCCTTCAGGGAATGTACCATTTGCTCTCCCTCCCATCAGCCTTGGAACTGATAGCCCACACCATGCACAGTGACAATAAACTCCGGGTCATGTCTGTCTGGTTCGATTTTGCTGCGGAGGCTTTTAATGTAGGTATCAACACTTCGGTTATAGCCGTCGTAATCATCTCCCAGCGCATAGGAGATCAGCTGTTCTCTGGTAAAGATCCGTTTCGGCGCTTTGGCAAGTGTCCGCAGTATTTGATACTCCGATGGCGTCAGGTGGATGGGCGCCCCTTCCTTCAAAACGGTTTTGTTCTGAAAGTCGATCACCAGATATCCGTCCCGATAGGAGACTGGAACGCTCAACAACTCGTCGCTCTCCGTCCTCCGCAATACCGCTCCCACTTTGGCTACCACAACACGGGGGCTGAATGGCTTTGTCAGATAATCGTCCGCACCGACCTCTAAACCATCCAGAATGTCCTGCTCCTGGCTCTTGGCTGTAAGCATGATGATGGGGATGCGGTACTGTGCGCGGATCTGCCCGCATAATGTCTCTCCCGGTATATCCGGCAGCATTAAGTCCAGCAGGATCAGATTGACCGGATGAAGCCGCAGCAACTCCAGCGCGGTTTCCCCGTCATGGGCCGACATGGTTCGATATCCCGCCTTTTCCAGATAGGCGGCCAGGACTTGTGTGATCTTGACTTCATCATCCACAAGGAGAATCAGTTTCTGTGTTTGCATGGCAGTTTTGTTCCAATCTACGAGTTGTAAATGCAAAGGCTTTCTTGCTTTTGACCACGATCATTATACTACATGGATGGCAGTGCTTCAACTACGAGAAGTAAAGCCAAGGACACTATGACTCAGCAGAGGCATCCATAGAAACCCTTGCGTTGTCTGGATGGATCAATATGACAGACACCCCCTTTTTTCTGGCATAGTTGACCGTCATGCCTGTTCCGCTGCGGATTGAGCGGTCATTGTCATACACGGCCAGAAGTATATCGGCGTGATCCACCATGTAGTAATTACGCCGCTTATAGCAGACCGCAAGCACCTCTGCCTTTGTCCCAATTACCACGGTTTCCGTGCTGTGTTGAATTAAGACCTTTAGACGGCCCCGGCTGCGGCTGTCCCAGTCAGCATCATGCCCCTCAAAGGGCAGGGCGATAAACAACTCAATATCGTTGTACTCTGGTTGTTCCTTCAGTTGGAGCAGTATTTCCCCGGCCCACATATCCACACCTAATGCACCGCCAACATAAAAGCGGCGGACTCCCTGCTCATAGAGCGCCACGATCTGATCCCGCAGCCGTTTTTTCAACCGCTTGCAGCCGGTGTTATTCTCCTTGTATTTCCACTTGAACCGGGCAGGGCGATGGCCAGTGATGGCACATGATTTTATACTCATGATGAACTCCATTTCATTGGGTGAATTGAATTTATCCGGTTTTTGTAATATGCCTATAAGGTCTATTGCGCTTTTAGATTATTATAACATGGCCAGATTGCACATACAATACAAGTATCAAGGCTGGCGGAGGATACTTGCAGTATGGTCGATTATAAAACGCTCGGCTCCCGGATCAGGGCAGTTCGTTTGGAAAAGAAAATGACACAAGAGCAGTTGGCAGAGGCGGTCGGAGTGGGCGTTACCCACATCAGCCACATCGAGACCGGCAACAGTATCCCAAGCCTTCAGGTCATGCTGGATATTATCAATGCTTTGGGGTGTTCAGCGGATGAGCTTTTCTGTATGGAGATCGATCAAGCCCGTCCGCTGATGAACAGCTGGCTGAGTGAGCTTGTGGCGGATTGCAGCAATATGGAGATCAAGCTGATCACCGATATGGTGCTTTCCCTGAAGAGTTCACTGCGCCGTTTGCGGCTTGACGATCCAACCTGACAGCTATCCTGACAAACAAAAACGAGACGCAGCCCATCCTGTATGTGGTGCGTCTCGCTTTTTGATATGTATAATACGATTTTTTATGTACGGCGCTGTGGTTATATCCACGGCGCCGTATTCCGTTCCCAGAGCGATTTTCAGAATTCATCCCGAAACGCACCTGGGAGCTGTTTGCTTTCGATACCGACGATGTCATCCAGCGGGATCCTTGTGCCGTCCGTCAGGAGCATAACACGCTCAACGCCGTCCGTCCTTTTCAATTTTCCCGTAACAGTAACATAGCTGCCGCCATCCTTGCGCTCATCCGGTTGGAACCATGTGACCGTGACCTCCGGCTGCTGGCCGATGATCTCCTCTAGATACCGTTGTTTCTCGTCCAGGACGGCCCTGCTGTCCTCGTCCAGTTCGATCTTCCGGTCAGTCAGCCGGGCCGTCTCCACGATGGCCGCTCCGTGGCCTGTCAGTGCGGCGAAGGGGCTGAAAATGGCGGCCCGATCACTGAGAGGCATCCTGGGATGCTTGGCCGAGGTCGGATGGGGCAGGCCAATGATGTCGTTATATCTGTTCGTCATTCATGGTGGCCCCCAATCGTCTTATTCCGCTCCCTGGCGGTAGCGCCCTCCTCCAGATTCATGCCTTTGAGGATGGCGTTTTTGCCGAATTTCTTCTTGATGCCCAGCATGGCCTCCTGCACCTTCCGCTCACGGACCAGGGCAGCGTCCTCCTTTTTCCGGCGTTCCTCCTGGGCGGCGTAGTCAGTGAACAAGTCCAACTGCTCCGCCGCAGGCTCTTTGGGCGCGTCTGCCTCGCAAATCAGACGGTTGGCGGAAATGCTCAGCCGCCGCACCAGCAGGTTTTTGTCCACGATGCGGTCAAACAGCTCCAGCACCGCCCGAATGATCTCGTTGGTGGAGGAGCTGTACCTGTCCAGATTGATGGTGCCGGTGGCGTGCTTGGGAACCTTTCGGCCATAGCGGTCTGTGGTGACCGGGCCTTTGTAGCTTTTGCTCCGCTGGGGATCGTCCAGATTCTCCCGGTCATAGCCAACTGTCAGTACAAGCTGGTTGGTCACCAGCCCCTTATCCACCAGATCAAGGGCCAGTGCGTCCGCCATTTCCCGCATTACCAGCTTTGCCTTTTCAAACTGATATGGGCATTGCAGGACCTGCCCGGAAACGATGCTCTTATTTTCTGGCTTGTACGCTTTCACGTCCGCGATAGTGCAAGGTTCCCAGCCCCAGGCGTGATCCACTAAGATTTCCGCATTGACGCCGAACAGCTTGTAGAGCAGCTCCTCGTTATAATAATCGGTTTCCTTGCCGATGGAGCAGCGGGCGATGTCGCCCATGGTGTAGAGCCCATTGGCCTCCAGCTTCCGGGCATAGCCGGGGCCTACCCGCCAGAAATCCGTCAGCGGACGGTGATCCCACAGCAGACGGCGGTAGGTCATCTCGTCCAGCTTGGCGATCCGCACGCCGTCCTTGTCCGGATGGATATGCTTGGACACAATATCCATGGCGATCTTGGCAAGGTACAAATTGCTACCCATCCCCGCCGTGGCGGTGATGCCAGTAGTCTCCAGCACATCCAGAATGATCTTTCGAGCCAGCTCACGGGCCGTCAGATGATAGGTGTCCAGATAGTTCGTCACATCCATGAACACCTCGTCGATGCTGTACGGAAATATATCCTCCGGGGCCAGATACTTCAAATAGACGCTGTATATCCGGGTGCTCCACTCAATATAATGGGCCATCCGGGGCGGGGCCACAATGTAGTCCAGCTCCATCTCAGGATGATTTTTCAGTTCCGGATCGTTCCATGAGGAACCGGTAAACTGCCCACTGGGGGCATTGCGCCGCCGCTGGGCGTTGACTTCCTTCACCCTCTGGACAACTTCAAACAGTCTTGCCCGACCGGAGATGCCATGGGCTTTGAGGGAAGGAGACACGGCGAGGCAGATGGTCTTTTCCGTGCGGCTCTCGTCCGCCACCACCAGATTGGTGGTCATGGGGTCAAGCCCCCGCTCCACGCACTCCACCGAGGCGTAAAACGATTTCAGATCCACGCAGAGATAAGTCCTGTTTTTCATACCCCGGTCGCCTCCTTGCCTTAGTATGCCTGGTACCAGTGGAAATTATGGGTGGTCAGCCCAGCACTACATCCAGCTCTATTTTCCCCGTCTCCGGGAAGTTCTTCTGTACCTGCTGGCGAATCAGTTCCCTTGACTCTGCTGGTTCAGCAGAATAGGCGGAGGCGATGTGCTCATAGCCCCACAGGGCCTCCGGCGTGGAGTAGACGGAGATGGGCCAGCCATACTCCAAGCCCTTCTTATTGATGCGCCTGCGGAAGTCCCGGATCAGCAGATAGCTCTGCATCTGGAGGTCTGTCACCGTCCCCTCAAAGTTCTTCTCTCCATCCTTGCCGAAACCGGCTAACCGTTTCAGCTCGAAGGAAAACAGCTCGTCCTTGCTTTCAAACTGGTCCATGATCCGTTTGCAGCGCATACTGGCCAGTTCTTCATCCCAACGGCTGTCGAAGTCATAGCCGTCCCGCCGGTAGTTGGCAAAGTGGGGAAACCACTCTCTGGAGATAAAGCCCGCCTTTTTGCCGAAGAATTTGCCATAGGCCACCTGGCCGCTCCGGGCGATCAGTTCCCGCCACTCCCACGGGTCCTGCTCCTCGTCCCCAGTCCACCAGTACAGGTCGGAGGTATGTTCCTCCACTGAGAAACCGGGAATCTCATTTTTGAACAGCGGGAGAAAGCCGACCTCATTGATCCAGCCAATTAACTCCTCCCAGCTTCGGATGCGGCTGGGATCGTCCCAGTCCAGTCCCCGCATGATCCATTCGCCGTTCTCGATCGCCATACTGACACCTCCCGCCTATGGCTTTGTGTTATTATAACACAGTGGATCCCAAGATTCTATCAGGATGAATGTTCTTTCTCTGCTCTAAACTTTCTTGGAGTGGGTCCTTCTGGATGGTTCATCATGGACCGAGGCTCGGTTCACAAAATGCGCGGACTCTCCCCTTGGCGGGGGAGTCCGTTTCTATGCTCAGAGGAGCCGGTACAGATTGGAACTGAGGCTTCCGTTCTCCCGCCAGCGCGGGCTTTTGGCAATCAGTCCCGCTTTGCATAGATCGTCCAGCGCCCGTTTGACAGTGCTTCTGGAGAGTTTCAGTTCGGCGGCAATAGTCCTGATTCCCGGCCAGCACTGGCCGTCCTTGTCAGCATGGTCCTTCAGGTACATAGCTGCGCGGGTTCGTCCGCTCCCCGTTGACCCGCACCTCGAAGTGGAGGTGCGGACCGGTGGACCGTCCGGTGGAGCCGGACAGGGCGACCACATCCCCTGCCTCCACCGTCCGGCCCGCCGAGGCCAGCAGTTGGGAACAGTGGCCGTATAGAGTGGACAGGCCATCGCCGTGGTCGATGATGATATAGTAGCCGTACCCGCCCTGGTTGTAGGCGGAGACTGTCACCGTCCCCGGCAGGGCGGCGCGGATCGGCGTGCCGGTGGGTACCGCCAGGTCCATGCCGGTATGTCCCCGGCGCTCTCCCGTGATGGGGTCGATACGATTGCCGAACTCCGAGGTGACCACGCTCCGCCAGTTCTCCCCGATGGGAGAGCAGAAGCCGTCCGCCCCGATGAACGGCACATCCGAACCGGAAAAGCCGCTGCCGCTCCCGGTGTAGCCATAGCGGATCAGACTGTAGACGCTGTCCGCATTGGCTTGTTGATCATCGGTGGACTCTGTGCCCAGCACGGCGTAGATGTTCTTGTAGACCTGTGCCAGATCCTCGATAGGTACTGCCACGGTATAGGTTTCTTCTTCCTCTGTGGTAGTTCCATCTTCATTCGCTATGATTACGGTGCGGGTGCGCTCCTCATAGGTGACGAAGCAGTCCGCAAACGCCCGGCAGTCCTGGCGGCTGGGACTTTCCGCGCCGAAGTACAGAGCATAAAAGATGGCCTTGACACGGATACCGTCAAGGCCATTTTCATCCTCTGCCTGTGCGTTGATTTCAGCGATGGCTCCATCCAGCAAAGCGAAACAGGTCTGCATCTCTCCGATATAGGCACGGTACTCGTCCGGGAGTTCCGCAGGAATCGTCCCGCCGTAGAAGCACAGCTCCACCACAGAGAGGTTGTGGGAGGCGGAGCCCGAACCCAGAGAGGATGGCCACCAGCACCCAGCCCAGCTTCTTCCGGGTATTTTCATCCGAGAGGGCGGCGATGGCCGCTTTGACTACCGCGGCGGCTGTGGCGCTCATAGACTCATGCCGCCCATGGCTGGGCCGTCCTGCTGTGGGCCGCTTTGCAGTTCTGACCAGTATTCGGACAGCGCATCCATGGTTTCCGCATGGCCGTCGCTCCTGCCGTAGGCCGCATCCCACAGGCGGTACTGCTCCAGATCCATGCCGCGATCCAGCAGCAGCTTGGCCGTATCCACCGCGTCATTTTGAATGCAGGCAGAGAGGGCGGCATAATCATCCAGTTCCACCGGCATCCCTGCTTTCAAAAGCCGCTCTGCCATCCATTCCAGATGACCAGAGAGCAAAGGACGGAGCACCTGGGAAATGTGACGGTCCGGCTGCGCCCCCTTTTCCACCAGCACCATGGCAGTTTGGAAATCCTGCCGCATGGCGGCCATGGGCAGCAGGCTTGGCGGTGCGGCGGCAATCTGCTCCGGGGTGCATCGCCGGAGCAGGTCTTTGGCGATCTCCTGATGATCGTGTCCATAGGCGTACTGGATGACCTCGCCGGGGAGCGTGGGACGCGGCTCTGAGAGCCGGCTTTTCATCTGCTCCACCAGAGTCTGCACCCGCTGGCTGTCTCCCGTATCCACCGCCCGCTTGCAGGCGGTGAGGTAGGCTTCCGGCGAAATACTCCTTGCGTCGGCCAGCAATGTCAGAACCATCTTCCGTCCAACTATCCCCGGCCGTCCAGCCGCCTCCGCCAGCAGACTGTCCGCCTGATTCGGCACCTTGGGGTAAAACTGCTTGAATGTTTCCAACTCGCCGTCCCGGATGGCCAGTACTGTTTTGTCATAGTCGCTCATGCGCAGGGGCCGCTGACCAGCCGTGTCCATATAGGCGGTGATGCTCCCGGTCATGCGCCGTAGAAGCTGCTCGGTCTGGGACATGGCAGCCTCCTGTCGTTCCCGCTGCTCTGCCAGCGCCTGGATGATGGTACGCTGTTCCGCGGGATCCAGGTGGACGATCATGTCCTCTGGCTCCGGTCGTTCCCCCAACCGCATATACCGGGCATAGGTGCCGCCATCCCCGTGGAACGCCTTGGTGATGGCGGAGGAGATGAGAAACATCCGGTCAAGGTCCGCGCCGGTATCGCCCAGGGTCTTGCCGGTGATGAAGCTCCTGGTGACCGGCTGGCCGTTTTCATACCACTTCAGGTACACATCCAGATAGACGCCCTCGCTGCCGCCATAGTCGGTGGTACAGAAGATGTCTGCGTCCTGGGGGATCTCCCGGCCATTTTCCCACTCCTGAGCCAGCAGAAAATACTCGTCCGGCAGATAGCCCATGCCCTCCAGCCGGTATTTCAGTTCCTCGAAAACCTCCTGGGCTGTGCGCTGTCCGGCACACTTCAGCTTGCGGGGGTCTTCCTCGGAAGGCTCCCATTTGTCCAATTCAATGGTTTTCATCTGATCAATACTCCTTTCCTATCCTCCGTCATAGCAGCCGCAGGGCATATCATGTTCCGGGAACATCCAGCACATGGCCATCTGATTTTTATCCGCCTCCACAAAGTCCCGCCAGGACCAGTTCCGCCCCAGGCCCTTGACACTGATGAGGTTGGGCTGGGCGTTGTCCTCGATGGCGATGGCCCGGTCAAAGAGATCCCGGTGGTTGTGGTAGAGGGTGCGGATCTCATGGTGCTTCATCGCGGGGCAGAAAAAGCAGGAGGACTTGCCGGGCAGCGGCAGGCCCTCCTGCTGGATGGCGGCAACGCAGTCCTCCCGCCCCCAGCCCCAGTCGATCAGGGGATATTCCATCTGGTATTTCTTATCCTGTATATCATAGACATAGGCGTGGGTCCTGCGCTGCTCCTCGTCGGCGTCATAGCCAATGAACTTGACTACCTTCTCGCCTCTGGCCCACACCTCCCGGCAGGGCGGATAGTTGTTGCAGAATTTTTCTTGCGGACCGGCCTTGTGCTTCAGGGAACACCTCTTGTAGCCATAGGCCAGAGCGGGGAGGGTGCCGGAACGGAGGCACTCCTGCTCCAGTGTCAGGCGGTCCCCATTCATGTCCATGTATTCTACCACTGTGATCTTCGGCATCCCGTGATTTATCAGCCACTGGTCCATGACGGACAGGTACTCATAGGTGTGGGGCTGCTCGCAGCCTGTATCCGCAAAGAGAATGAGGTCGGCGGGGATATTTTTGTGGTACATTCCAATCAGCATAGCGGTACTGTTTGTGCCGCCGCCATAAGAGATGACATTCATAGCTGGCTCCCTATTGCGCATTTGCGTTCTCAGGCCAGCCGAGTTCTTCGAGCTTCAGAAAGTATGCAAAGGTTTCCGGCGCGGCATCTGCCAGAGGGCGCATCCTATCCTCGTTTTCACTCCAATCGATCCAATACTCAAAAAACTCCGCAAAATACTCCCGCGAATTGACTGTTGAGTAGTCTCCCAGTACAGCACGCGCGGATCCCGACTCCTTCTCATAGAGCTTTTCCGTGGTGGATGGAAAGCCAATTACCTGATGATAGAAGTGCCCGAACTCATGAACGGTACAAGACGGCTCACGGGCATAGATCGTTTTTTGACGATAACTGGTCGCACCGGCGCACTGCATATTCAACTGCTCACTTAAATCGTCCAGATACTGACTGTCCAGATCAAACGACCAGCCGTGCGCTGTATATTCATCCAGAATAGCCGCGGGAATCTTTTTCATCTCGACAAGATAGGAGCCGAGATATACCTGATCAACATTATTGATGTTCAACCGCTCCACCATCTCGGGGGGATCGACGTGCAGCCCTTTGGTACGGACCAGATAGATGATCTGTGCCGCTTCGCCGCGTGTGATACGTTCCAGTGGATCGGCATTTTCCGCGCACAATCCATTTTCACAGGCGATACGAACATAATTATCAGCGTCGCTCATGTATAGATTCGTTTCATTGATGTTCCTTTCCAAAAAGAAAACAGCCTGGAAGCCGCTTGGCAATTTCCAGGCCATTGGTTCGGAATGAGCTCACTAACTTACGGGTTCACCGTCCGCCCGCCTTTCCAAACAGCTTTTCCTTATAGGGCGGTGCATGGACCTCCAGCAGATACCGCTCGTTACCGCACTTGTAGAGGCAGACGCCCCTCTGGGGATAGCGGATGAGTTCGAACTCAGCAGGCTCCAGTTGGAGGTTGTCCATATAGAACTTCTTGTTCACGCTGCCTGCGTTGAACAGGAACTGGTGGGTGGGGATGGCGAACAGGGGCCGGGTCAGCTCCCGAATACCGTCCACATCAAAGTCCTCCAGATTCTGGCTGGCCAGGATCATGGAGGACTCCTTCTTCCGCACCCGCTTGAGGCTGTTACGGATATATTCGATGGTGGTCAGGTTGCTCAGCCAGATGTACAGCTCGTCCAGCGTGGCCACGGTATTTCCCTCGGTGAGCAGCTTGTCGCTGAGATAGGAGAGGATATTGAACAGCATGGCGTTCTTCACATTCCGGCTGGCCTGGAGGAGCCCCTTGACGCCGAAGACCAGGAAGCGGGAACTGGTGATGTTGGTGTGGCCGTTGAAAAACTTGCTCTCCGCGCCGCGGCACATGGAGTGGAGGCCCAGCAGGACCTCCCGCAGCAATTCCCTGGTGTAGAGGGGGAATTCCTCCTGGTCATAATTCTGATACGCATCCTCAATGATACGGTAGAGGTCGGAGAGAACGGGGTAATCCGTGGGGGTCAGGGACAAAAAGTCCGTGTTGTCATCCATGCCCCACTGGGCGTACAGCCGCTCCAGCATCAGCTCGATGGTGTCGATGTGCTTGTCCGCGAAGTCCTCCTTGTAGGAGCGGAAGAAGTCCTTCAGGAAGGAGATATGCTGGCTCAGCCGGGTCTTCTGGCGAAAGGCCGCGGGAGCGTCCGGGTCATCTTCGCCGCTGACATCCCACAGCTTGGGCTGGAGGGGGTTGATCCGGTATATACCGCTCATGAGGTCAAGAAAGCAGCCGCCCAGGTTGACGCACAGGTCAGTCAGCTCATGCTCCGGGTCCAGGCAGATGGCGCGTTGCCCGCTCTCCAGGATGTTGCACAACAGGAGCTTGAGCAGATAGCTCTTGCCCTGGCCGCTGTTGCCCAGGATGAGGACGCTGGCGGTGGTCTTGTCGTCGGCACGGCGGTTCAGATCCACGATGATATTGGAGCCGTAGCGGTCCCGTCCGATGTAAAAGCCCTTGGGGTCGGTCTTGCCGGAGTAGTTGAAGGGATACAGGTTGGCCACCGAGCTGGCAGGCAGGACGCGCTCAAACTGGGAGCCAAAGGCGTTGCGGCCAGCGGGGTTCACGGAGAGAAAGCCCTCCCGTTGGCGCAGGAGGATTGGGTCGGCGCCCAGCTTGCTCCGCACCAGCTCCGCCGTCACCTCGTCCCGCAGGGTGCGCAGGCTCTCCGCGTCCCGTGCGGACAGCTCGATGAACACGGCGCAGTGGAGGAGCGGCTCGCTGTTCTTCCGCATGGAGGCGATGAGCGCCGCCACATCCTGGAGGTTGGCCTCGGCGGTGACGGCTTGCTTCATGCTGTTGCTGCTGCCCCGGTCCATGCGGTTCTTGTTCTCCGCATTGTGGATGATCTTATCCTCCTCGGCGGCAGTCACCTGCCGGTTGTAAATGGTCAGGGTCACGCCGCTCTTTTCGCCTAAATGCCGCAGCAGGGCCAGCTCCTCCGTGGTGGTGGGATAGCTCCGCAGGGCCAGGGTACAGCGGTATGCCCCGCCGCAGATGGCGTGGTCGGTGTTGAACTTCACCGCCGTGGGCGCGATGAGGTCCAGGAAGTCCTTGACGCGGGGTTCGGCAGGCT
>OOBY01000782.1_pt1 | contig 15922 bp, 26 predicted proteins | sample 1671751 | NCBI WGS metagenome assembly OOBY01 (sample SAMN06348189, study PRJEB24527) | human gut metagenome | biome: human gut; feature: ankylosing spondylitis patient; material: feces | host: Homo sapiens | place: China | collected 2015-10
ATTTCTTTTTGTTATATCATCTTCATTTTTAAAATTATTACCAATAACAATTTGACTACATTGATAACTTGCTTCTATCATCTCTATTCTACTTATTAATTTATTTTTAGCAGAATCTTCTTCGTCTTTATTTATTTGTGCTAACCATACTTTAGTTACCATTAAATCATTGCATAGTTTAATATAATCATTTATGCTAAAATTTCCATCAATAGATTCGTACTTGTCTAATAGAACAATGTTCTTTAGTTTTCGTATAATTTCTCTTTCACTCTTAATCTGATCTATTTTCTTTTGTCTAATCAATTCATTTTTATAATCTTTTTGCGTTTTATAAAATGTAATATACATTATTACAACCGCAAATATCGTTCCAATATACGAACCCATAAATGAAAACCATTCTTTTTTAGAAAATCCACTGAGTTTTAATTTTTCAGTATAAAACAATATTTTTTCGCAAATCTTCGGTAGAATAATTAAAATTACAATTGTTATTAAAAACCAACATTTTTCAAGAAAAAATCTTTTTGTTTTTTCAGTAAACAATTTTTTTATTTTTTCAATAACCATAAATTATTTTTACTCCCTTTTTATAGTAAAAATTATACCATCCAAACTACCAATATTCAATTGTCAATGTCCAAGTCACCATTAATCGTATGTACCTAATCCTCGTCCCAGCTTCTTGCGTCACGTTCCCTGCGTCTGTCGTCCCTTGAGCTCATAACGCATAGCGAATATATTCCAGATACCACAATTACTGTAATTGCTACAATTATTAATTTAATCATTCTGTATCGCCTTCTTTCTCCATTCCAAAATTATTCCTTCATTTAAGATTATCCTTTCTCTTTTTTTACACTTTGCACATTCAATATACATAATTCTGCCACCCAATATTGCATTAATATTGTACATATGTGGTTTACACAAAACTTTAAATTTACATTCACGAAGTCTCCATTCGTCGAACCATTCTTTCAATGTTTCTAAACTTATTAGTATATTTTTTGCGAATGCCGCAATCCCAACACCCGCCATAAATAAAACCATTAATTTAATCATTCATTCCACCGCCTTTTACAATTTCTATTGCATCCTTTAAACCTGAATCATAAAATATTTCTTGAATTGTGCCTCCAAATCCTTTATTATTTTGTTTTTTACCTAATTGTTCCACAACCTTATCCACGTCATAGGCTGTTGGCTGATTTTTTATAAATTCATCAATTCCCATAAATTCATAATCTTCTCTTAAATCGCAATCGCCTTCTAGCGATTCGTGTAATACTTCAATTAACTTATCCGCATCTATTAATCTCATTCTTAATCCTCGCTATCTTTCTATTTCTCTCACTCCTTAACATTTCTTAACATTTCGCATAAAAAAACTACCAACCAAATAATGGCTGATAGTTTTCTTTTTTACTTATTCTGTTCGATAAATTCCGTCATCATCTTTGTAAGCTGGCTTGCTTTACTCACTCCCAGCCTGTCACATGTTTCTGCAAATGCATCTGCAACGTCTTTCTTTAATTTGTACGTCTTGGCAACGTACCCTGCTTTCGCATTCCATTTCTGTGATGCGATTGTCTGACTGTTCGGTTCTCCCTTCGGCATACTGTTATTCTCCTTTTCGTATCTTACATTCTAATACTATAATCAATATTATGCTTATTATATTAGCTATCACTCCAATCCTGGTAACTGCATCCATTCCGTTTTTAATTGCTAAATAGCCTAATACAGTAAATGATGTAAGGTTTGTTACAAATAAACTCTTCTTCATAGACTTTTTTTGAAAAATGGTTTAAAATAAACGGTGAGTAGTGGGATTTACCCACCGCTTATTAACACTTATTTAAAGAATGTCGAATATATCAGATACACCGTTGTGATAATGGCTTGGACAATACCTATTATCACTTGGACTTCTTTTAATAAGTGTTTTTTCTTTTTCTTATCCATTTTTCTCTACCTCCTTCATTTGATATATTTATTATATCATAGTGTACACACTATATCAACACTTTTTATCAAATAAAATAAGTTTTTTTGAATTTTATCAGCCATATTTAGTTTTCAATGTACAATTTTATTTTTGTTTTTCCATTAACATCTAACATCTTTGTCATTTGCTCTGATGCTCAACTCAATTCCCAGTTCCTCTTTCAGAATCTCTATCTGTTCCTGCCATGTAGTGTAATCTTCATCCAGGCAATTAGCCTTGAACATAAATCTGTCTATGGCTCTTTGAACTCTCTTTTCACCAAATCCAAATTCATCATGTAATGTTACAGCCATTAGAATAACCATAGTATCAACAGTATTGAATTTAACGTTTTCAGTAAATTGATTTAATGCTTTTCTATCAACTCCCACCGGAAGACCTATAGCATTTCTCATTTTCAAATCTTCTTCCAGTGCATCTATGCCCTTTTCTTTTGCAATTCGAAGGGCATATGCCATGCCCTCACGTCTTGCCTGCTCTTCTTTATCTATTCTTGCCATCGCTATTTCCTCCAAATAAATCTTCCAAAGTTAACTGTTCTGCTGGAACATCTTCCCATTCAACTCCTATGTAGTCTAATACTCTGCCCCAACCATATTTTTCTCCGGTCACTTTGTCCGTGCAACACTTGTACATCCAAAATTCCCACTCTTTAGGGTTCTGTTCCCTTAATCTGTCAAACCTGTGTGGTCTTTTTTCAAGGTGTACTCCAAATCCACACATAGAGCATCCGGTTCTTTGAGCCTTAGTTGTTCTCAATGTTCCATCGGGGTCTTTTTTAATTACTCCGTATATTTCAGGAATAATTGTATTAAGTGGCTCATAAGGAATTACATTTCCTTCCTTGTCTCTGCTATAAGGTTGTTTCAAATATAAATCTTCAAACACATCTATATGCTCCAAATACCATTGATTCATTTCTAAGGCCAACTTCAATATATCCTGTCTTAAAAAGATTGCGAATGGGGCTGATCTAATTGTCGATTTTCCATAGTAATTACATCCATGCTCTACCAATGCTTCCTCTCTTTGCCCACCTTCTGATGCCATCATTCCAAGATAAGCATGTGACTTGTGTTGCTTTGCCCAATCATCACATGGCTTTTCCTTCAAATAATAGCAGCAATCATTTGACACCTGAAAATTTGGTTTTTGATAGTTAACATTTTCATTCTCATTTTCATACCCTCCAAATAATTTCAACCATTTCTTTGGTAATTTCATTCTGCTGTTTTTTGCAAAATGTCCTTGCTCTCCACATTCTCCTGTAATAATCGCATGTCTTACAGTCTTGTTATCTTCAGTGGGATTTTGAAGCAGCTGTATTTTTCCTGCAATACGCTTACTTATTACTGGAAAACCAACATTGTTCAAGACATCAACTTTTGTTTTGTAAGATTTAACTATCTCAATTCCTAATGCCTTATGTACTTTCTGTATGCTTTTATCTTCCACTCCTGAAACTGATATTCCCGGCACATTTATTCCTATGCTTTTAAGCCATATATACAAAGTAATACTATCTAACCCTCCAACTGATACGTGAGCATTAAGTCCACGCTTATGCATTTCGTTGTAAAATTCCCATGCTATATCTTTCTGTCTTGCTATCTTCTTTTCATATGGCAAATTTTGTTTTTCCGTAAATTCTCTTTTTCTGTCTTGTTTTGCTTTCTTCCATGCATTTTGAATAAATGTCGGTGCATCATTCGTTACATACTCATTTCTTTCAATTAAGAATTCAAATTGTCCTTCCATTTCTCTCCAGGAACCGATATATCATTACTCTGGCCAGAGTTCCGCTCCTTTCGATTATTTTTTATTCTTCAAACTGATAGTTATATCCATCTAATGCAAATGGTTTCTTTATTCTGTTATGGCATCTGTCTGCTATCGTCTGATAAGACATGTTATTTCTAATGCCTGCTTCTCTTACACTTACATATGTTTCTACAATCCTTCCTGCTTCATCTATCTTTATTACTGGTTTTCTTTTACCTGACATTCTCGCAGTAAGTTTCCCTAATTCCTCTCTTGTTATGAATCCTATGTTGTCTCTATGATTGTTCCAAATACTTAGGTCCTTATGGTATGGTACTTTTCCTTTCGGAATTTCATTGACAAATGTATTAACCAATAATTTGAAAACTGTGTAGTCCTTTGATTTTCCATCAATAGTGATTTTCACAAATAAATTTCTTTTGTTCTTTCTCCTAAATGGTGTTAACATTTTTTTCTTACCGTTCTTGAATGTTTTTCTTACTTTTCCATCTATGCTGATTTCATATTGGTTATTTCCCGGTAAATTAATTAAATGCCAATAATTTGCAGGTTCATTAACTCTTACATCCATTTAACTCTTCCAATCTCTTCTGTAACTGCTCTCTTTCAAGCGTAATTGCTCTTACTTCTTCCCTCTGTTCATCTGTCATATAATCAGCACAGATTAGAAACATCTCCCTTCCGTCTATCTGTCTGATTCGGTATTCAATCTGTTCTTTTGTCATTTTGTTTATATCCATATCTATCTCCTCATTAATAATTTACGTTCAAGTGATTCCATATCATCTTTGCTATAATTTCGTTCAGTAAAGTTTGCTTTGCTCTGCTCCGGCTTCTTTTTGTCCGACTTATAAAAATTCATCCAACCTTTTGATGTTGCTTCTTTAACAATCTCTACAAGTTCATCATCACTACAGCCTTTATCTTTAAAAGTATTAAGCTGCTCAATGAGATTGACAATCTTGCTTCCCGGTACTGATGCAGACCTTTCTCGCATGGCGAGATATGCTGCAAATGCATCATTCACTTTTTCTGAATCGAAATACATTATTTTGTTTTCTTTACTTTTGTTTACTTTTATTTTCTTTTGTTGCATATCTGTTGCACTATCTCTGTTTTCTGTTACATTAATGTTCGTTTCTGTTACAGAAACCCCTTTTATGGGTTCATTTAATAAGGGTTGACCATTTTTATCAATCAACCTATATTTTTCTTTCTGGACTTTGTTCCTAACAGTCACTGTATCATAGCGTCGCTGAACTCCAACAGAGGTTACAACTCCTTGCATCAGGAGGTCATAATCGAATAGACCTATATCCGCACAAGAGAGAATAACTTGTAACACAAAGTCTTTTTTATTAATCCATCTATTTCCGATTATCTTGATGATTTTAACCGGCAGATTCTTCTTAAGCTGTTCAAAATTCTTAAATTCAAGAAAGTAACCTTCGCGATAAATCATCGAAATGACTACGTCGTAAATAGTCTGACCTAATGGACCATATTCGTTCATCAGGTCCATGATTTTGAAATCTTCGTAATAATCAACATCTTTGGGGAAATAGCTAAGTCCTTTTTTTATTGGTCTTGCCATGTTCACTCCTTATTCTGTATTGCTTACAGTTACAATAACGTGTGGATTTTCTCCTTCTCTTGTGTACCTTTTTCTTAAAATCATGTCACAAATCTGTGTATCATCTCCGTAAGCTACTTTATTTAATGCATCACATACAACCTTTGCAATATTATCTATATCAGGTTTCTTACAAGGTCTTTCTAACCCTTCCTGCATTAATTTTACTTTCTTTTTACTTGTACTTTTGGGAATCTCATACACCGCCGTTACAGCCATTGTCAAAGGCTCTTTATCAAAATAGCCCTTAAAATCTTCATCTTCTGCGACTTCGGTATAGTTTGTCTTTATTAGATTCTCATATAGAACTGTTCCATCCGGTGTGATACTTTGCATTCTTCCTAATTTTGAATTGTAAAATGTTCTTGCCCTGGCTTTGCCTTTTGGCGGTCCGGGAATTACAAATGTTATGCCCACCTTGTCTCCTTTCTGCCTGCCACCTTATGTAGCAGGCTAATTACATAAACATAGTTAATTAATTTCGTGATATATATTTGTTATCAGATATGTATGTTGGCATATCAATTAATAGTTACCAATTCTTAAGCATCTGCCTTGTAGCCTTTAGGCTCCAACCAATACTTTTTAATCTTGCTGTTTCCTGTTTATCATAAGCTTCAACAAGATGTCTTTCTTCCGGAAGTGGTCTGAAATAACCTTTGCCATCCTGCATGTTAAGAATAACTGTATCTCTTCTTGCTTCTGATATCTTGTCTCTTATTTTTATATCATTCAGACCTGTCATAATCCTTAACTGCGTTCTAGTTACTGCATTCTCCCTTCCGAATGGAATGTAATCCACTATATCCATTCTTATCACTCTCCTATAAATAATTTCTTCCGAATATCTGCATAAATTCTTCTCTGCTATGTTGCTTTTCAAATAATCTCTGTGCGTCCATTTTCAATCTCAAATCAAGTTGTCTGTTAAAATGAACTCCTGCATTAGATTGATTATGATGTGCTCCACATAACCACACTTTCATTCCATACTTTTCAGACAATTTTCTATTTGCTGAACCAAAAAATACATGATGGCTATGCAAATTAGTAGTTTGTCCACATACATAGCATTCTTTATTACTTTGAATTACTGTTTCCAATGTCCCACTCCTGCTTCATTCTCAAAAGTTCGTCAGGAGGTAAAGTTTCAATTCCCAATTCTTTTGCTTCTCTTACTACTCCGTCTATGAGTGTAGCCATTTCTTTACTGTCATATGTTGAAGAACCAAAGTAGCATTGAAGTTGTATTCCTGATGAACCATTAACGTTTATTTCGCCTAATTCTCTAACTGCCCGCCATTCTGTCTTAATCTTTTCAACTACTTCTTTTTTGACAATAATATGGGTAAATACTCCGTATCTGGATAGCATCTCTATATACACATCATCTTTGTCACTGTTTATAACGTCAGCAATCTTTGATAATAGAACCCACATATAAGCATTGGCATCTAGGCTTCTCTTTTTTCTGTACTTATTAACTTTAATTGACAATTTTTCAACATCTTTTATCTTTTCTATCTCACTATTAATATTTTCATTAATTGATAATGTGATATTTAACTTATTAGACTGCCAATCTCTGCTAATATTAGTTAACTTCCCTGTACATTCCATTTACTTTGCTTCCTTTGATTTTCCATAAGTAAATACTCTTTTCTTCTCTGAAACATTAGCAATACATAGGAAAGAAATATTACCTGCATCGTCATATTCTATGTATTCAACCTTAAACTTGTCATAACATGTAAATTTTCCATTCCTATTAACCAATTTACATTTATCTGCTCCAATCCAGATGAATGGAGCTGTATACAATTCTCTACCAATTCCCCAATTAAAACATGCACGCTTAAAACTGTCAGATGCCAAACCTTTTTCTTTTTCGGTATAACTTTCTGTTCCAGTATCTTCTTTTGATACCCATATCTGTTTTTCCGTATCATAAATTGATACAGTGCAGTTGGCATTATCTCTTGAATGGCTTCTCTGCCAATTCATCGGTCCTACTGTTTCATCAAGGATATTCATGTCACATCTTGCATCCTTGTATAATAAAAGGCTTAATCCTTTATCTGATATTGTTGATATTCTGCAATCAACTTCATCCGCTCTTAATTTTCTAAATTTCATCATTTGGATTCTCCTTTTCTATAACTCTGCTTGCCCACATATCTGCAAAATGTATAATCATTTGAAGTGGTGTTTCTTTTCCTTGCAAAGCATACTTAAGATTTCCATACATTCCATTGTGATATAAAATTGCAAATTCCTCTTCCTCTGTTAGTTCAATGTATTTGCTGCATATCTTAATGCTTCTAATCTCATGGTCCACGTAACTTAATTCACTATTTTTAACAAATGGTATCTTTTCGCTTCTCTTGCCATTCTTTAATATGTTTTCGATGTAGTTCTTCTTTCCATAATCTCCAGCTTTACCCAAATCGTGCAATATTGCACATAGAGTAATACTGTCTGCCATTGCTTTATATTCTTCACTACTTAACCATGACTTTGCTAATTTATGTGCATATTCATATACATTCAAGCTATGTTCTGCCAACATTCCATCTTTAGCTCCATGAAATTTAGTAGATGCAGGAGCATCAAAAAATCCTATTTCGTCCATCTGCTCTAGAAGCTTGTCTACTCCTTTTCTTTCTGTACTGAAAAGCAATTCTTTTATTTTTTCTTTTGCCATTATTCTTCTACCTCCTGAACTGCCTTCATGGAAAATGTAACTTCATCTTCATCCTTTACATTATTTGTTGCTAAAAGAGCAATAAATGAACCTGCTTCTTTTGCTGTATCAAATTTAAATAAAGCTTTATTGTATTCAACTTTTATTTCAACTATATATTTCATCATCTTTTCCTCCCAACCGTCATATGTATCTCACAATCAATATGCACAAGTGCAATTAACATCAACATACCTGTAAAGACTGCTGCTATTGTTTCTATTCCATTCATGTGACCCACTATTATTCCAATTAAAACTGCAATCACAACATCCTTAACCAAATGTAGGTCCCATGCAATATCTTCTAATTTTGACTTTTTAGCCTTTTGACTATTTTCTTTAATTGGTATAAAATAAAACTGTAATATTATTTTGCGAATGCTTGTCGGGACTTCCACTTCCGCAGGCATTCTTTTTTCCTGTACGTCTATCAATTTTTTATAACCTCCTTTTCGTAGCCTAACTGGTCAGCTGTCTGCTGGTTCAGCTTCTCAGTCATTTCCTTTTTCTCCTGTTCTGTCAAATTATCCCATTCATATTGATTTCCCTGATAATTAACAAAAATTAATACTTTCAAATTTTCATCACTCCTAACTTTCTGTTTTATCTTATGCTTTGCCTTACTTGTCTGTTGCCTGATTCTCTCTTTCTTCTATAATGTAATTACAGGTGTTACCGCACCGAGTAAATGAGGAAAGGAGTTTTCTATGAATAAAGATACTCTTTGTCATGAAATAGCATTAGAAGCAGCTAAGGCTTTTTGATCATCTAATCTACCTGAATACATAAACTCATCTGGCGAAGATGGTTATGTTGAAGATATGATGAAGCATTATTTCCATTCTTTAGAAATTGCTAAAAAATGTTATGATAATAATTACAAAAAACATTCTAGTATTGATGTTTTAAAGTAATTTAAGTTCACTAACATATGGCACAATAGTTTCTATATCTTGTGCTATTTCAACTGCTCTGTTTGTAGACATATATTTTCTTGAAGCTATCAAAAGAATAATTTCTGCAAGCAGAGCATAATCATCTTCATCTGATTTTAATTTTCCTTCATGTTCAAGCATATTAATTGCTCGTCCAATTCTTTTTCTTGTTACTTTTCCTTCTTTCATCCAATCTCCTCCTTACAAATTCCATAATGCCTGAATAATTAATGCGTTAACTGTTAAGCCTCTTTTTTTAGCCAACTCCTTGAGCTTCGCGTGTAGCTCTGTTGGTATTCTTATTGTCGTCTGTATCATTCCTTTGCTCCTTTCGTTTTGATATTAAAATGATACGACTTAATTCGAGGTTTGTCAACCTTTTTCGACCTTTAAATTAAATAATTTGCTTCGAGTTGATTTTAGTTCAACTTAATTTGCAAAAAAAATTTTATCTCTTTGTTCATTTGATAAATTAAGAATTTCCTGCATTTTCACAATTTCACTTGCTTTAAATTCAGTTTGGTTATTAAGTTTTTTATAAAACCCTTCTCTACTTAACTTTAATGCACGTGCTATAAACGTTAATTTTAATCCAGAATTTTCTATAACCTTATTTAATGCTTCACTATCTGTCACTCTATCATCTCCTTATCTCTTAATTAGGAACACCTATGCTGCAACATAGATGTTCCCATTCCAATAATCAACCCGTATAGCCGTTAGTCCAGCTTTTTCTTGTACCTCAAATAAAGTGTATATGCTAATTTAGCCACACCTATACATATGAAGTACACTCCTAAGAATCTAATCATATTTACATTTACTTTTGGATATGATAATATCTGAATTAAGCAAGGGCTTTCGCCCCTGCCGGCTGGCTAGAACAGCCTATCAATTGCTAATAGGATTATTCCTACCAACAGGTCTATCAAAGCACTTATCAGGGTATCTTTGATAGACTTTTTTGTTTCCTTATCGATATTATCAAATATCTTCAAGTTATTTCCTCCTTTCTTCGTTTGTGGTTGAATGTCATTCAACCTAAATATAGAATAGCACTTTGTTGAATATGTGTCAACTATTTTTCACAAAAAAGTTGAATTTAATTCTTTGTTATGTTACACTTATTACAAGTTATAAAGTAAAGGTTGGTGAATTAAATGACTCTACAGCAAAAGATTGGTTTAAAAATTAAAAATTTACGTGAAACATGTGGATTATCTCAAACTGAATTAGCCTTGAAAGTTGGCTATAAAGACAAAACATCTATTGCGAAAATAGAAAAAGGTCTAGTTGATTTACCCCAAAGTAAATTAAGTGCTTTTTCAGCAGCATTTAAAGTAAATACTTCTTATTGGTTTGATGATGAAACATTTGAATTTGAGCAACATGAAGACAATTCATCAACAAATAAACCTACCGGCATTCGCATTCCGGTACTTGGTCGTGTTGCTGCCGGTATTCCAATAGAAGCTATAGAAGATATTATTGACACAGAGGAAATAACAGAAGAACTTGCATCAAGCGGTACATTCTTCGGTCTAAAGCTAAAAGGTAATTCTATGGAGCCTAGAATGTGTGAAAACGATGTTGTTATCGTTCGTCAGCAATCCGATGCAGAAGATGGTGATATAGTTATCGCAACTGTTAACGGTGATGAAGCTACATGCAAGCGATTAAAAAAATATAACGATGGTATTGTTCTTATATCCAACAACCCAAATTATGACCCTATGTATTTTTCAAATAAAGAAATTCAGGAAAAGCCTGTTAAAATCATAGGCAAGGTTGTAGAGCTACGTGGAAAGTTTTAATTGCACTTTGAAAATATAATATACTTACCAGGGGAACCGAAGGGGCGACATTCCAACTGCCGGACTTTACAAAAGAAAGGGGTTGGTGCCAATGGTTACATATAGCGACTTATTTGCTTTCGTGACAATGTTGTGCAGTGTGATAGCTCTTGTTATTACTTATTTCTCACACAAAAAATAGTGCCCCTGCTCTGGTAAAGTAAGGCACTATTTTTTAACACTTATTTGCCGGCGGCTAGGTTTCGTCTAGCTTTCGGTTCTCTTGTTAAGTATATTATATCAAATCGAAGTCTTTAGTCAATATATAAAAAAAGAGCCAGCCACTAATGACCAGCTCCACAGAATGATTAAATCATCCCTAGACAAGTTGTATTTTATCATTCTTTGGAGCACCCGGTCAATCAGAACTGTTGTTCTTCGGTTGGGTGTTATTTTTATACTCATTTTTCATAAAATAAACAAAGGAGTGATAGAAATGAAAACAGGTGCATTATACGTCAGAGTATCAACAGATGATCAGGTAGAGTATTCTCCTGATGCACAAATACGTCTCGGACTTGAATATGCTAAAAAGAATAACATAATAATTCCGAAACAGTTTATTTTTCAGGATGATGGCATTTCAGGCAGAAAAGCAACTAACAGACCTGCTTTTCAGGAACTCATAGCAATGGCAAAAAGCGATGAACATCCAATAGATGTAATTCTTGTGTGGAAATTCAGCCGTTTTGCGCGTAATCAGGAAGAAGCTATAGTTTATAAGAATCTACTCAAAAAAGCTGACGTTGACGTTGTTTCGGTATCAGAACCTATCCCTGATGGATTTATCGGCGAATTAGTACAGCGTATATTTGAATGGATGGACGAATACTATTCTATCAACCTTTCAGGTGAGGTAATGCGTGGAATGACTGAAAGAGCATCCAGAGGTGGTTATAACGCTGCTCCACCACTCGGATATAAAATGCAGGATGGAATACCTGTAATTGTACCTGATCAGGCAGAGATAGTAAAAAAGATATTTACATGGTATGTAGATGATAAGATGTCATTTTTTGATATTGCCGTCAAATTAAATACTCTTGGATATAGAACTAAAAGAAACGGAAAGTTCCAGAACAGAACAGTAGCTTACATTATTAGAAATGAATTTTACAATGGTAAAATAATATGGAACAGATTAGAACACGCTACACGAAACGTCAAAGATAAATCTGAATGGATTGTTACTGATGGTGGACATGATACATTTATATCTAATGAATTGTTTACTGCTGCACAGGATAGAGATAAAGCAACAAAAAGACCCGGTAAAAAAGTAAGACCGGCATCAACATACAAACATTGGTTATCAGGACTTCTTGTGTGTTCCGCCTGCGGTGGTCGAATTGTAAGAGCCGGTAAAAGCAAATCAGGCAATACATATTTTCAATGTACAGCATACAATCACGCTTCCTGCAACGAATCGCACCTTACAAATGAAAATGCTCTTAAACCTGCCATTTTGGAAGCCTTACAAAAGGTTCTTGATAGTGGCACTGTAGAATATGTTGTACATTCTACAAATCAGGAAGAAAAATCAGAAAGCGAATTAATTGAAAATAAATTAAACAGAATAGGCATGAAGGAAGAACGTATTAAAGAAGCATATAGAGATGGAATTGATACACTTGAAGAATATAAGGCCAACAAAGAAATATTACAAAGGGAACGTGAACAATTAACCGCCATGCTGGAGCAGTACTCAAAGAAGCCTGAAGATGAAAATGAAAGCATTCTTTTGAACAAAATACGCTCCGCATACGATATTATTAAATCAGACAATTCAACTGACAGACAAAAGCATGATGCTTTGACCAGTGTTGTTGATAAAATTGTATATGATAAAAAAGGTGGGGCATTGTTGATGTATTTTTATATTAACGACTAACACCAAATTGCCCGCAATCCCTTTATTTATCGGTGTTTCAGGGCATCGTTATACGTTATAGCAGTATGGCGGAGGATATTGCAATAACGTATGACGGTATTTATATAGAAGAAAGTGGTGATTTTTTATAGAAATTTAGGGAAATAATCTTAGATTTTAAAAGGCTTATAAAAAAATTCGGGAGCACCCACAACAAAGTTGTTTGATGCTCCTTCTAAAAGATTGCTCTTTTCAATACTGGATATTAGTATATTAATTATTTAAAGCATTATCTAATACTTCTTTGTTATATTTTTCGAGTTTTTCCAAAACATAAATAAATAATTCTTCATATTCACCCTTCAAGTCAGCTATTATTCTGGTTGCTGAATTTTTATGTACTGTTGTTTGTTTATGAACCCTAATATAACTGTCATGGTTTAAGTTTAATTTAGGATATTCTTCTTTACTAATGGGAATATCATACTCAGAATCCACGTATTCCTTTTTGCTGATTTTTGAAATTGGAAGTATTGTATAATCATTGTTTCGAGGTCCTGCAATTACTAATGCAGGTCTTGATTTTATAGATTTTACTTTCCTAACTGCATCATAATATGGTGTTGATGCAGAACAAATTTTTCCTATCATTCGATTGTTTCCTCCACATCATCAAATTCATCATAATACATATCCCATACATGATCATAAGGTCTTACTTTCTTTGCGTCTTCTCTTATATCTGCCAAATCTAATTCTATGTTTCCATTTTCATTAGGTGCTAATCCTTTTCTGGCATTTTTCCAAGACTTTTCCTTATGAGAAAGTTCACTTAACTTCCAAGTAGCCAAAGCTCCATACTCCTCTATCACATTGTTAATAATATATTTTGCTTCATCAGATATATTTCCGGTTGCATTAATAATACCATCTTTAGTAAATCCACATCTAACGGCTGTAGATAAAGGTCCATATTTCCATCCTTCAAACTTTTCGTCAAATAAAGGTTCATCTGTAATAGCCAAAGACTCTCTCTGTGCAAAATAAAGAAGTTTATGAAGTTTCATTTCATCAATAGTTTCTTCAGTTACAGCCTTGTACTTTTCATAAATATACTGTGCAACATCAATTATTTTCTCCATAAAATCATCTCCTTAATAATATTATTAACCCTTTGGTTTTATATTATTATATTGATTTTATGAAAAAAAATCAACAAAGATATAGCTGCCTTTTGTATAAAACGGATAATATATATTAGATTAAAATGATGTCTTCTTTAAGGGAGCACCAAAGTACTCCCCATTCTCTAAACTGTCACACTTGTATTCTTCTTGTGAATCCACACATCATCCGTCCCCATGATATGTAAATAGTTGCCCTGGACCTTATCATAAGCAAGTCTTGTTCCTTTTGCAAACTTTCCAACTGTCTTAATTTTAGCCAATGCCTTTGGTTCAACTCGTTTCTGTACTGCTCTATCAGTTACTACATAACCAAGCGGCTTTTTGATTAAGAACAAATATTTAACATATTTTTCCCACTGATTTCTTGTTGTTAACTCACACTTGCTACTTGTATTGTACGGATCATAAATATAGATATGTCCTTCAGATACTTTTCTGACAAATACATAATGGCCAGATGTTGTCCATATTGACTTACCCATACAGGCAATACCAATGTATTTTCCTGACTTAATCTTTTTTAAGAAGTCTGTTACTACTGCTGCATTTGTCTTGCCATAAATACTTGTGTAATTACACTGAATAGCATCATATCCAAAATGCTTTAAACCCTTAACCATTCCAGAATAATATGTACCACTTCCATGACAAGAACAGCCATTCTCTTCCATCCATTTAGCAGTTTTAGCCGGAGTAATTTTGTTGTTCAAATCATACACAGCATCTGCTATTGATGTTGGTCCACATCCCTGACTTTTAATCGTATATCCTGAATAAGCATTATTTGACCATCTACTATCTGTCTGTTTGAAATTCTTATATGCCATCTATTCTTCCTCCTTAGCATCTGCTTTATCTACTAACACTTCTATAGCCTTTGCAATAACAGTAGGTACTTTTATTCCCATTAGTCCTGCTTTTTCAACAATACTTATTGATTCATTCGCAATAAATGCTATACATACTGCATCTTCGATATAAGTCGTATGCATTGTTAAATCTAACCTATGTGCTATCATTACAAATACAAGGGTCATTCCTTTTCTACATAATCCTTTCCAACATGCTCTGCTCTCTAGTGCTCCATTTTTTGTTTTAGTTGAATTTTTGAAAACGGCAGCAACAACAAGTCCACTGATGTAATCAACCCCCATAAATATTAGTAATGTTGTCATAGCTGCATTCCATCCTCCAAACAATCCTGTAATCATGCTTCCTACAACCCCTGTGATTGTACATATTACTTCTTTCATCTTTACTTTCCTTCCTTTCGATTATATTTTTGTATTAAAAAAAGACCTTGCGGTCCTGCTCTGATTTGTTTCATGTGATTAGTCCAATTTAATATACAAACTTCTAGCTGTAAACATTAAGCGTTCCTGTAATGATACTTTAGGTGTAATAAGACCTCTGTTTGGGAACAATATAGAATCGTCATATACTCCAATGCTTCCATATAAATTATTGAAATATATGTTATTTCCATCAGAATCTGTTAACGGTTTTAAATTACTATTTAAGTTCTAATTTATCATCTTCGTTATTGTAATTTCCTGAATATCTAGGATTTCCTAGTGGAAGTGCATAGTTATCATTTATATCATCCGTTATATTGTAAACACATGTATATTTATTCGGACTATTATATATTCCACTATCATTTCCGCCAACATATCCATATGCGTAGAATTTATTATCTGTCGCTTTTGCTATTCCACCTATTAAACAATTGCTCGTTGAATTTGAGCATTTAATTATAATGCAAATACTATCTTCCATACATAGGATTGACATACTTTTATATGCAGTAGTATTCCAACTGTTTTCATCACTCACCTTTCCTGCAAAATAAGTTGGGTTAAGAATGTTTTGTTTATTAGAAGATAAAGAATCTCCAAAAGAT
>OOBY01000798.1_pt1 | contig 15468 bp, 18 predicted proteins | sample 1671751 | NCBI WGS metagenome assembly OOBY01 (sample SAMN06348189, study PRJEB24527) | human gut metagenome | biome: human gut; feature: ankylosing spondylitis patient; material: feces | host: Homo sapiens | place: China | collected 2015-10
CTGAAAGCTCGTTAACAAACGAACCAAAACTGTGCAATCTGGATATATGCAAAAATCATGCATAGTTTGTCGTTCTGCCCGAAATAAAAATAAACCCCTTTCCTGGCAGGTTCCGCTCGCTTTTTTGTAAGCATCGCAAGAATAACTGTAGCCCGTGTCTCCGGCTATAGCCCAGACGAAAAAACGCCTTTTATCAATTTTTTATGCAGGTTATGTCTACGTGATAAGCCGAAAGGGCCTTCAGGGAGGTGAAAAATTCTTTAAGGAAAGGTTAAAAGCAGCAGAAAAAATGGCGTTATGCAGCCGCTCTGGCAGCGACTGCGCAAAAGTCAGACAGGCTTAGTGGAGAAAATTGGGAGATGCATCATTATTCTCTGCGTCATCTTCCGCGCTATACAGCAGATGATGTGCATTGGCTTCCATCATGACCATCGAAATTTGCTCTTCACTCAAGCGCATAAACCAGGCGAACTGCTTAAAGGATAAGCCAGCACCGGAGAATAAAGACTGGCAAACGACCAGTTTTGGCAGATTATCATCCTGTATGTCGAGAAATGCTTTCACCGTCAAGGAACTGGCGTTGATGGCCGAGAGATCGGAAGCCAGCGCCAGCAGCGCGGAGGGCTTCACTTCGGCCAGCGCAGAGAAAAGGATCACGTCGTTAATCAGATCGACTTTAGCATCGAAAATGCCGTCGAAATTCTGCATATGAGGCAGATGCAGCGCCTGGCAGGAATCGCATTCGAAGAACGTAATTCCGGCATCATCAAGCCATTGACGTAACGTATCCAGTGTTGGAACGACCTGTAAATCCATCGCTGTGCAGCCTCTTAAATAAAAACTTTGCATAGATTACGCAAAAAGCGTGCTCAATACCATTTAACCGCCCGTTTTCAGACAGTAACCCGGCGTGGCATGACGCTCGATCCATGCGATCATTTTACCCGCAATATCGACACCTGTGGTTTTTTCCACGCCTTCCAGCCCCGGCGAGGCATTGACCTCCATTACCAGCGGCCCGCGTGTCGCCCGCAGAAGATCGACTCCAGCCACGTCCAGCCCCAGCGTTTGCGCCGCCTTTACGGCAATCTCTCTTTCACGCTCGCTGATCTCTGCAACCCGCGCCACGCCCCCGCGATGGAGATTTGAACGGAAATCGCCCTCTTTCGCCTGACGCTCGATGGCGGCAACCACCTCATTTCCGACCACGAAGCAGCGAATATCGCGACCTTTGGCCTCTTCGATATACTCCTGCACCAGAATGTGCGCATTTAGACCGCGAAAGGCGTCAATCACGCTTTCCGCTGCCTGCCGCGTTTCTGCCAGCACCACGCCAATGCCCTGCGTGCCTTCCACCAGTTTGATGACCAGCGGCGCACCGCCCACCATGTCGATCAGATCGCTGGTGTCATCCGGTGAATGGGCAATCCCGGTGACGGGAAGATCGATCCCCTGACGGGCGAGCAGCTGCAACGAACGCAGTTTATCGCGGGCGCGGGAAATGGCGACAGATTCATTGAGCGGATAGCTGCCCAGCATCTCGAACTGGCGCAGCGCGGCGGTGCCGTAATAGGTGATCTGAGAGCCGATGCGGGGGATCACCGCATCGAAATGCGGGAGCTTGCGGCCTTTGTAGTGAATCGACGACGCAGCGGGGTCGATGTTCATATAGCAGGACATCGGATCGAGGATCTCAACCTGATGCCCGCGTTTTGCCGCCGCCTCGCGCAGGCGTTTACATGAATAGAGCGTTCCATCCCGGGACAATATGGCAATTTTCACCCTGCACCTCTCTGAAGACATGGATAAAGCCTGCCTATCATACACGAGGCGCAGGAGGAATGGACTACCGCGTCGCCCAGCCCTGTTTATGAAGATAATCGAGAATAAACGGGCGATTTTCTTTAATGATGGTGCGACGAATATGGTCAGTCCAGGTATCGCGACGGTTATTGCTGCCGCGCGTCATATAGTAGTTCGCCAGCTCTTCGTCATACTGATTCAGGACGTCCTGGTCGACAGGCTGGTAGTGGTTTTCATGCACCAGCATCGCCGCAGGAATGCGCGGTTTCAGATCCGGGTTATCCGCTGGCCAGCCGAGGCACAGGCCGAACAGCGGCAGCACATGTTTTGGCAGCTTCAGCAGCTCGGTCACGCTTTCGATGTTATTACGCAGGCCGCCGATGTAGACGCCGCCTAACCCCAGCGATTCTGCCGCCGTAAAGGCGTTTTGCGCCATCAGCGCAGTGTCCACCACGCCCAGCAGCAGCTGTTCGGCCAGCCCCAGTTCGGCTTCAGGGCAGATTTGCAGATGGCGGTTAAAGTCGGCGCAGAATACCCAGAACTCTGCCGCCTGCGCCACATGCTTCTGCCCGCCGGTCAGCGTGACCAACTGCTCGCGCATGGCCGGGTCGGTGATGCGAATAATCGAACTGCACTGCAGGAAGCTGGAGCTGGAGGTCGCCCTGGCGCTGTCAATAATCGCGGCACGCTGCGCCTCGGTAATCGGCTCATCGGTGAAGTGGCGAATGGAACGGTGGGACTGGAGCAGGTCTATGGTTGGCGTCATCTTCTCTCTCTTTATCTTGCTAAAACCCTATGGCAGCCAGTATAGGCAATGATGTGTGCGGTGTAATTGGCGAAACATAGCTCATAGATATTATAACGACAGGCGAAACCTTCTTTAATGACGGCGGGTTATGGGGCACTATACGTGTCATTCGCCGTCAGGCTTGTTTTTTGAGGAGAGAGAAATGTTTGCAGTAATTTTTGGTCGTCCAGGGTGCCCTTACTGTGTTCGCGCGAAAGAGCTGGCTGAGAAACTGACCGAAGAGCGCGATGACTTCAACTTCCGCTACGTGGATATCCACGCGGAAGGCATCACCAAAGCGGATCTCGAAAAAACCGTCGGCAAGCCGGTTGAAACCGTACCGCAGATCTTCCTCGATCAGAAACACATCGGCGGCTGCACTGACTTTGAAGCCTACGCCAAAGAAAACCTGGGACTGTTTGCCGCTCAGTAATGCGAAGACGCCCTCACCGCGAGGGCGTTTTTATTGCGGATGTTTGCGCCGGTGCAGCAGGCTGCGCACAAACAGATAGCAAAGCGCCCCCAGCGCACACCAGAACACCCCGCTCAGTAACCACGCCAGCTCCTGCCACAGACTTCTTGTCGGGACATACATCAGTCGCATCATCAGCAGGCACAGCGGTGCTGCCAGCATGGCCCCAAGTAGAGGCTTGATCACCTCTCCTTTACGCGAGAGAAAACTGGCTGCGGCGCCCGGCAGGATGAAAAAGAGCAAACCCAGTTCCGGATGACCGGACGCCCTGAATGCCCCCTTCACATTAAAAGCGAGCGACATGCAAACGACCGTAAACAGCAAAAAGCAGCTGACCACGCCCGCCCAGTTTCGTTTAATGTTCAAACTATCCTCCTGACTTATCTCTATCAAATACAACTTCGTCCAGTGGACGCCCAGTCAGATAAAGCAGTACGGCAATCCTTGCCAAAGCACGCACAGGCTGATGCGATAATAGGTGGCTGTCGGTAGCTAATACGATTAAACTAACCGCCAGCGCATGTTTTAGGGAATTTATTAGGAAGCAGGGAGTCGTGAAGTCTTTCCCTGACCCTAAAAACAGTAGCCCAAATAGTCCTTTCATTCAACAACTTACTGGTAAACAAGAAGTTAGCCTCCGTGAATATAAACGTCGCAGACTTGTTAAATGGGAATTACATCCTGTTATTATTTGTGGTACTGGCGTTGGGCCTTTGCCTGGGTAAATTGCGCCTGGGTTCAGTTCAACTGGGTAATTCCATTGGCGTTTTAGTCGTCTCTTTATTATTAGGTCAGCAGCATTTCAGTATTAACACGGATGCGCTCAATTTAGGCTTCATGCTGTTTATTTTTTGTGTTGGCGTGGAAGCGGGGCCGAACTTTTTTTCAATTTTCTTCCGCGACGGCAAAAATTACCTGATGCTGGCGCTGGTGATGGTCGGCAGCGCGCTGCTGATTGCGTTAGGACTGGGCAAACTGTTTGGCTGGGATATCGGGTTAACGGCCGGTATGCTGGCAGGCTCGATGACATCCACCCCGGTGCTGGTGGGTGCGGGTGATACCCTGCGTCATTCCGGCATGCAGGGCGCACAGCTTTCCACCGCGCTCGACCACCTGAGTCTGGGCTATGCATTGACTTACCTTATTGGTCTGGTGAGCCTGATCGTGGGTGCGCGCTACCTGCCAAAATTGCAGCACCAGGATCTGCAGACCAGCGCGCAGACAATTGCTCGCGAGCGCGGTCTGGACACGGACACCAAGCGTAAAGTCTATCTGCCTGTGATCCGCGCCTATCGCGTCGGGCCGGAGCTGGTGGCCTGGACCGACGGCAAAAACCTGCGCGAACTCGGCATTTATCGCCAGACGGGCTGTTACATCGAACGTATTCGACGCAACGGCATTCTGGCAAACCCGGACGGCGACGCGGTGCTGCAGATGGGCGACGACATCGCGCTGGTGGGTTACCCGGACGCCCATGCCCGTCTCGACCCGAGCTTCCGCAACGGTAAAGAGGTGTTCGACCGCGACTTGCTCGACATGCGTATCGTCACCGAAGAGATCGTGGTGAAAAACCATAACGCCGTTGGCCGCCGTCTGGCGCAGCTGAAGCTGACCGACCACGGCTGCTTCCTCAACCGCGTGATCCGCAGCCAGATTGAGATGCCCATCGACGACAACGTCGTGCTCAACAAAGGTGACGTTTTGCAGGTGAGCGGCGACGCGCGACGGGTGAAAACCGTAGCTGACCGCATCGGCTTTATCTCCATCCACAGCCAGGTCACCGACCTGCTGGCCTTCTGCGCGTTCTTCATTGTCGGCCTGATGATCGGGATGATCACCTTCCAGTTCAGCAACTTTAGCTTCGGCATCGGTAACGCCGCCGGGCTGCTGTTCGCCGGGATCATGCTGGGCTTCCTGCGAGCCAACCACCCAACCTTCGGCTACATTCCGCAAGGCGCGCTGAACATGGTGAAAGAGTTCGGTCTGATGGTGTTTATGGCAGGCGTGGGCTTAAGCGCGGGCAGCGGCATTGGCCACAGCCTGGGGGCCGTCGGCTGGCAAATGTTGGTTTCCGGACTTATCGTCAGCCTGGTACCGGTGGTTATTTGCTTCCTGTTCGGTGCCTACGTGCTGCGCATGAACCGCGCCCTGCTCTTCGGGGCAATGATGGGCGCGCGTACCTGTGCGCCTGCTATGGAAATCATCAGCGATACCGCGCGCAGCAACATTCCGGCGCTGGGGTATGCGGGCACCTATGCTATCGCTAACGTGCTGCTCACACTGGCGGGTACGCTGATCATCATCATCTGGCCAGGACTCGGATAAGTCTCAAGTTTGCGCGTGGTGAAAATTATTTTCGTTACGCGCAGAACTTTTTTATCAGGGGGCAGTCATAACTAGTGCCACTGCTTTTCTTTGATGTCCCCAATTTGTGGAGCCCATCAACCCCGCCGTTTTGGTTCAAGGTTGATGGGTTTTTTATTGCCTGAAAATTGTCTAACTAAAAAAAAAATCAATCACTTACAGTCACGCCTTCTGATATTGGACGCCAGATCCAAACAAAAACCTTATCCCATTGTTTTACCTACAGTTCCTTTTTGGTCACGTTTTCCTTCAGGCGGGTTTCCTTCTTTGCTTACCCCCGGGTATGTAGCCAGTTGGTAATCGCGCCCGTTATGGCTCAAAGCTCTACTAGGCTGAAACGGTGACTATCTCCGCGGCCTTGCTGGGGTGGTGTTTATCGGCAGCGACTTTCTGCTGGCTGTTATGCCCTATCCCTAGCGGATAAACAACAAATGCCTGTCTTGCACGGAGACACAATACCCCAAATTGCCGCGCCTGCTTTCATCAAAAAATCTTGTTGCTTTCGTTGGTCTTGTCTGGCAACACAGTGGCTTATCAAGCATATCTTTACCTTATGCCATTGGAAGGGGGGTCGAGTGGCAATCTCTTTCACCACGTCACCAACAGTAGCCTGGCACCAGGATTTTTCCCGTCGGGTGGTCAGCCGGAAATCGGCGCTGCGGGCACGGATGCTGAGCCTGTCCGGTGCACAAGCGTGTTCAATCTAATCCACAGTGAAATTGACCTTCGGAAAAAGTGGCTGTCTTTCCAGCCCTGTGACAGGATGATAACCGCCCCGCGTCGGGTAAACACAATCAGCCTGCATCGTCCAGTTCCAGAGCGACCTGGTCAGCGTCAAAACTCCGATTATTAGTCAAGGCCAAGCTCATCAGGTACTTATCCAGCATCTCCGTCTTGTTTTTACTCTCAATTACGATACTTAAAGCGGGCATTTTACTGTTAAGGTCCAGTACATCAGAACAGATATTCATTTCAGTAACCCTCCGACTGAGTTGGTGATGTTCCAGATTGCCGTCCAGGCTGAATAGAACAACCTACTCCCCAACGGACGATTTACACCAAGTCCGCGAGTTGTCAGCCAGTGAATCCAATTGTTTTCAAGGTCGCCCGTTTTCATCGGGCACATCCAGTATTCCCATCCCACTTCGGTGACAGTTCCGGTACGGATCTGGTTGGTGATAAGAAGCATCATTTCTGTGAGTTGCGCGTTCATCAATTCAGGATTTCTATATCAGACAGATAAATAACTTATATCCCCTTGTCTGATTGATGATACAAAGTCATAATGCTCTCTCAATATGGAGGTTAATAATGAAATATAGTCGTGAAGTTTTATTAAATGCTTTAAAAGACTTTGAAGAAATCACAATACTTCAATCTTCTTTGGAAAATGAGGATGGTTCCATCGTTTATGAATGGAAAGGCTCCACAATGCTTCTGTCTATACCAAAGAAATCTGACAAATTTCGCATAAAAAATTCTTCAAGATTGCAAAGCGCCTTTGGGATAGATTTTATCTTCCGCCCAGAAGACACATTAACAAAAATATCAACACTAGATAAATATAGAATCTCTAATTATTTAACAGCTAAAGCCGAAAATGTTTGTTGTATAGCTTACATTGAGTCCAAGGATGCATTCAAGGTCTCAGCAAAATACATGCAGATCTTAGAAAATCGCCCTGAATACAAACTTACAAAGCAGGAAGATAATAGCGAGACCATTCGTTACATATTATTATATCTCATGGGTATGTGCCTCTTTTCATCTGCAGACTTAGCAGAAATGCTAGAGGATTTTCTGGACAATGATAAAGACCAAAGCGAGTTACTTAAGGATTTTTAAAAAAAATGAAAACCAATTCTGATATGCGTTTATTCCTTGTAGCTATGCTTATCAACATGGTAATTACCGTATTAATTGGCTACAAATACAAAGAAGCCCTTGTTAAATATCTATCTCCTGCAGTATACTACCAAGCTGTTGTCTTTATATCACTTACACTTCCTTATATAATTAAATACACTGACAGAAAAATTAGACTTTATCAGCTAAGTCGCGGAATTAAAAAATTAAAATCTCAAGTTGATGAAGAAAAACAGAAAAATTTGGATAAAACCACACGGGCTATGTTCGAAAAAATTGTAAACACTGACGTTACAACAAGTGAAACAATTAAAGGACTACATGATGAACTCGAAGCTTTGACGAAATAGTCAAAATTACCACATCAATGTTGAACCCCGTTAAATGCCGTTTTGCACAATTTCGCCCCACAGCTAATACGAACACGTATGCCGTAATGATGCCCCCATGCAATCCGCAGCATTTTCTCTTCAAACTGCACGCTGGCCGAATCCGTGCTAGCTGCAGTTTTCAGGTATTTCGCCATGTGCAGTTTCGATAACATCTACCGCGTAATGCTCCCCTTTTCAGTCCGGGCTGTGATCTTATGCGGTTCGAATGCGCTACCTGCTGGTTTGTGCAGTTAGGTATGACCATTTTGCCATATGAGTTTGTTAAAGACAGCATTTTCCACCTGATTGAGCCGGACCTAACCCAAAAGATTTAAGGCTTGCCGGAATACCTGTCCGGCATCCCTTGAGCCCGACTGAACGAGTCTGTCACGCCTTTCCGCCGCAAGTATTACATTAACGGCAGCCATGCCGGGGTTCATCATGTATATGACCAGCGCCACATTAAATCGGGATGATATGAACAACATTCGTCTGGCGATGAAAAGCGCCAAAAGGCTTGGAAACTTCCGCAACCCTTCTATGTACTAGCCCTACGGCAAAAAGGACGGGTTCCAGATCATCTCCTTATCTGAAGCAGCGACAAAAGAGGTGTTTCTGAATATCAGAAATGTAAATCGAGACGACATGATGACAGCACACCGCGTTCCGTCGCTGATGATGTGGGATTATGCTGAGTAATGTTGGGGAATGGTGATGTAAAGAATAATAGTAAAGTACTTGTAAAAATGAATTATTAGAATTGTATACAAAAATGAAACAGTTCAACTATGGGGCCAAAGATGAGGTAATACACTTCGGGAAATATTATATTTAACCTAGAGCCTCATTGTGAGGCTCACATTAAATCAAGAGTGTTTTGCTTCTCTGATCGCTTAAGATGTAACAAAGTATTTCTCGATTCATTTATAATCTCAATGACACTTTCATAATCTTTTTTTGTTTTCAATGGCCTTGCCATATTATGACTTACCAAATCAACTGTGCCTTCACAATTAAGATTCAAAGGATTATTCGGTTGATGTGGTACAACAGCAAAAACTGGACGTTTAGCTTTATTTGCAAAATCTGCCTGTGTCATTGTCCCACTATTAAGCGCTGCTTCGATCAATATGGAGCCCGCCGATAACCCGACTTGTATACGGTTCCTTTGCACAAAGGACTGTTTTTGAGCGGGACGCCCCATAGGATGTTCTGAAATCCATGCCCCCCCCTTTTCAAGGATTTCTTGAGCAAGGCGACTATTTTGCTTTGGCTTAGCTTCTTCAAGCCCATGAGCTAAAACAGCTATAGTTTTCCCTTTTGCTTGTAATGCTGCTTTATGAGCGTTGGCATCAGTACCTATAGCCAAGCCACTCACAACGATATATCCAGCGGCTACAATTTGATATGTTATTCTTCTGGTTATTTCCTCTCCTGCAGGCGATATGTCACGAGACCCCACAATTGCAACACCAGGTAATTGAGTAAGGATATTTTTACCACCTTTAACATACAATATTGCAGGAGGGTTTGGCGTGAAAGCTAAACTTAAAGGATAATACTCGGAACCAAATGGTACTGGCTCTATCCCATGAGAATGATGATTTTCAAGTTCTGCATTTGCGATTAAAAAATCCGTTTCAGAAATCATTTCTTTTAATAAACCATGGCTGTTGACCATTTGGGTTAAATCGCGAACATCACGAATCCTTTCAAAATCAATAAGCTCAAAGAATTTCAATACACTCGCATCAGAGGCCAATTTTCCAATCTGAATGGCTAATCCTAGTGTATTTTTTAATTCTTCTGAGTGCACTTTTTTACTCCTCATAAGTTGCCGTTTCCAACAGCGACAATGGAATTGTTACACCTGCACCTGCAGACTCCAGTAAATAAAAACAAGCAGACAGGCTCCCACCTGTAGTTTTGACATCATCTAGTAATAACACATTTCGGCCACGCAGGTTACCGCCCCTAACTGTGATAGTAGACATATGACCAGAAATTGAACGATCCCCCCCCTCTCGATGGGCGCTGGGTACTGTACGTGTTCTCTCTAAACAACAATCCACAGTACCTTGACGATAAGTGCGAACAATGCGCTCTGCAACTTCGATCAATGCCGGGGAAATCCTGCCTGCGGTATGTGAAGGTACAATAGCTACTGAAAAGGGATTTTCAACAAAACGCCCACCATTTCCTCGAATCACTAATCGTCCAACTTTGTCGATAGCTAACTTAGAAAAATGGTTGATAGCTCTTTGATGATTGCGGTTACCATCGTCTTTGAAATCCATCATTTGTCTTGATAGCTCATCATTGCAAGGGTTGCGTTCCCCCTGATACCAATAAGGATGATATAAGCCACATGATGTCACGCTCACGGGTAAAAGCATTCTTCATTCTCATTTTTGTATGGATAACCACCATGTTAAGCGAACCAGTGTTTCAAAAACAAATATAAAATTAAGAATATTCTTATCTACTATGTTTTCATTATGAACAGCTAGCAAATTTTACTCGCACTAGTATCCCGACACGCCTGCCCACTTTGGGTTGTAGTTTCCATGCAGGTGCATGTTGGGCCGTAAAGTGCGTCAGTTCTGGCGCCCCCGACCCGTTGCGCTCCTTATAGTTTTCTTCTCAGCTAACCCTATTATGAATAGATATGCCACTTCTCTGCGCCGTCAGCACTACTTACGCTATTTGTCATATTCCTCCAGATGCTGGTTCATGGAAAAGACGAGCCCCCCAGCTCTAGTCGGCAAACTGCCATCTCACAGCATCAGATCCAGTTCCGCGTCACTGGCATCAAACCCTTTCGATCTCATCTCCGCTTCTCTCCTGCAATCAAAACATATATGATTAAACACATATAAAAATCACACCTGCAGGAATTCCCATGATCCACCCACTCCAGCTCTTCAAAACCCTCTCCGACGAAACGCGGCTCGCCATCGTCATGCTGCTCCGCGAAGCCGGTGAGCTTTGCGTCTGCGATCTCTGCGCCGCGACCACCGAGTCGCAACCGAAAGTCTCCCGTCACATGGCCTTGTTGCGCGAGTCCGGGCTGGTGATCGACCGTCGCGAGGGTAAGTGGGTCTATTACCGTCTCTCTCCCAACATGCCTGCGTGGGCGGCAACCGTTATCGACAACAGCTGGAACTGCCTGCGGGAAGAGACGCGCATGAAGCTAAAAAACCGACTACCGGGCGCATGTTAATCGCAACACATTCACCAAATCAAATATAACGGAGTAAATGATGTTTCTGGCAGGGGCTATTTTTCTGTTTACGCTGGTACTGGTCATTTGGCAGCCCAGAGGGCTCAGTATCGGTTGGAGCGCCACCATCGGCGCCGTGCTGGCGCTGGCCAGCGGCGTGATTCACATTAACGATATTCCGGTCGTGTGGAATATCGTCTGGAACGCCACGGCAACGTTTATCGCCGTCATTATCATCAGCCTGCTGCTGGATGAGTCCGGCTTTTTCGAGTGGGCGGCGCTGCATGTTGCCCGCTGGGGAAACGGTCGCGGGCGGTTGCTGTTTACGTATATCGTGCTGCTGGGTGCAGCCGTGGCGGCGCTGTTTGCCAATGACGGTGCGGCGCTGATCCTGACCCCTATCGTTATCGCCATGCTGCTGGCGCTGGGGTTCAGCAAGCAAGCCACGCTGGCGTTTGTGATGGCGGCGGGTTTTATCGCCGATACCGCCAGCCTGCCGCTGATTGTGTCGAACCTGGTCAACATCGTGTCGGCAGACTTCTTTAAGCTGGGGTTCAGCGAATATGCCTCGGTGATGATCCCGGTGGATATCGCCGCAATTGTCGCAACGCTGGTGATGCTGCACCTCTTCTTCCGTAAGGAAATTCCCCCGGAATATGACCTGGCAAAACTCCGCGAGCCCGCACGCGCCATTCACGATCTCCCGACGTTCAGAACGGGCTGGATCGTCCTGCTGCTGCTTCTCGTCGGTTTCTTCGTACTTGAGCCTCTCGGCATTCCGGTCAGCGCCATTGCGACCGTCGGCGCGCTGATTTTATTCGCTGTCGCAAAGCGCGGACATGCGATAAACACAGGGAAAGTGCTGCGCGGCGCACCGTGGCAGATCGTTATTTTTTCGCTGGGGATGTATCTGGTGGTGTATGGCCTGCGCAATGCCGGGCTGACGGACTATCTCACAGGCATATTGAATAACCTCGCCGGACACGGGCTGTGGGCCACCACGCTGGGAACCGGGTTCATCACCGCGTTCCTGTCATCCATAATGAACAATATGCCCACGGTGCTGATTGGCGCGCTCTCCATTGAGGGCAGTACGGCAACGGGACTGATCAAGGACGCGATGATTTACGCCAACGTGATTGGCTGCGATCTGGGGCCGAAAATCACGCCTATCGGTAGCCTCGCCACCCTGCTCTGGCTTCACGTGCTGGCGCAGAAAAACATGACGATCACCTGGGGCTACTATTTCCGGACGGGCATCATGATGACGCTGCCGGTCCTGTTTGTGACGCTCGCCGCGCTGGCGCTACGTCTCTCCTTCACACTGTAATGAGCCACTGATATGAGCCACATCACTATCTACCATAACCCCGCCTGCGGCACCTCGCGCAACACGCTGGAGATGATCCGCAACAGCGGCACGGAGCCAGAGATTATCCTCTATCTGGAAACCCCACCGTCGCGCGATAAGCTGACCACGCTGATTGCCGATATGGGCATTTCAGTGCGGGACCTGCTGCGTAAAAATGTGGAGCCCTATGAGCAGCTTGGCCTTGCCGAAGCTAACTTCACCGACGACCAGCTTATCGATTTTATGCTGCAACACCCGATCCTGATTAACCGTCCGATCGTGGTAACGCCGCTTGGCACCCGCCTGTGCCGCCCATCTGAAATCGTCCTCGACATCCTGCCTGATGCGCAGAAAGGGGCGTTTACGAAAGAGGATGGCGAAGCCGTCGTGGACGCCAGCGGGAAAAAAATCGACCACAGGTAGGTCTGACTGGGGCGAGTGGTGCCTAACGGCCGCCCTCGCTCGCTATCCGCCCAACCATCGCGCGGATCTCCTCCCGGCTTAACGGCTTGCGGTCGGTGACAAAATGCAGCGTCATCCCTTCAATAAACGCGTCCAGCGCGCGGGTGGTGACCGGGTCGAACCACTGCTCCAGCGTGTCCTGGCTCATCTTCATCCAGTCCTGCATTACCGTTTTAAGCGCCGCACTGCGGTGCATAAAAGCGTACAATTGGTACATCAGCGCCATGTTGTGCGGCGTGGTCACCTGCGAGCTGTGGATCAGCGTAGTGATGGACTCACACGCCATTTCAGGGCCGGTCACACCGGCAAAGAAATCCCGATACTGCTGCGACATCTGCCGGGTAAACCACGTAAAGGCCTCTTCAAGCAGCGATTCCATACCGTCAAAATAGTAGGTCATCGACCCCAGCGGTACGCCCGCGCAGGAGGCGATTTTACGGTGCGTGACGGCGTGAATACCGTGCTCAGCGATGGTGTCCAGCGTCGCCTGGAGTATTTTTTCCCGGCGGTGCGGATCGTTGGGTGGTCTGCTCATAAATTCCTCATCCGGTTTGTGTACAAATGTACACAAACTTGCTAGTGTTGTCGCTATTGTTGTACTTCTGGTGCTACCCCAATGACGTTGACCTCTCCCCGTAAGGCCCTGCAATTACGCATGTGGGCGCTGTTTATGTTCTTCTTTATTCCCGGGCTGCTGATGGCCTCCTGGGCCACGCGCACCCCGGCTATTCGCGATATTTTGTCCGTCTCTACCGCCGAGATGGGCATCGTGCTGTTCGGCCTGTCGATAGGCTCCATGAGTGGCATTCTCTGCTCCGCGTGGCTGGTTAAACGCTTTGGCACGCGGGCGGTGATCCGCACCACCATGTGCTGCGCGGTGTTCGGGATGATGGTGCTGAGCGTGGCGCTGTGGTTTGCCTCGCCGGTCCTGTTTGCTCTGGGGCTGACGGTCTTTGGCGGCAGCTTCGGCGCGGCGGAAGTGGCGATTAACGTCGAAGGGGCATCTGTCGAGCGTGAGATGAACAAAACCGTGCTGCCGATGATGCATGGCTTTTACAGCCTCGGCACGCTGGCGGGTGCGGGCGTGGGGATGGCGCTGACGGCGTTTGGCATGGCGGCCAATCTGCATATTTTACTGGCGGCGCTGGTGTGCATTATTCCGATCCTGACGGGCATCCGGGCGATCCCGGACGGCACCGGTAAGAACTCCGCTGGCGAACAGCACTCGGCCGAAAAAGGGCTGCCGTTCTACCGCGACTTCCAGCTGATGCTGATCGGCGTAGTGGTGTTGGCAATGGCGTTCGCGGAAGGCTCCGCCAACGACTGGCTGCCGCTGCTGATGGTGGACGGTCACGGCTTCAGCCCGACCTCCGGCTCGCTGATTTACGCCGGATTTACGCTGGGAATGACCGTCGGGCGCTTCACCGGCGGCTGGTTTATCGACCGCTACAGTCGCGTAGCGGTGGTGCGCGCCAGCGCCCTGCTCGGCGGGTTAGGCATCGCGATGACCATCTTTGTGGACGTGGACTGGATTGCAGGCGTTTCCGTGATCCTGTGGGGACTGGGGGCATCACTTGGCTTCCCGCTGACCATTTCCGCCGCCAGCGACACCGGCCCGGATGCGCCAACGCGCGTCAGCGTAGTGGCGACCACCGGTTACCTCGCCTTCCTGGTGGGACCGCCGCTGCTCGGTTTCCTCGGGGAGCACTACGGCCTTCGCAGCGCCATGCTGGTGGTATTAGGGTTAGTCATTATCGCGGCGCTGGTGGCGCGCGCGGTGGCAAAGCCGGAAGCAGAACAAACGACACTGGAGAAGGGATATGAGCGTTAAACTGATTGCAGTCGACATGGATGGCTCCTTCCTGAGCGATGCGAAGACGTACAACCGCGCGCGTTTTCTGGCGCAGTACGCGCGCATGAAGGCGCAAGGCATTCGTTTTGTGGTCGCCAGCGGCAACCAATACTACCAGCTGATCTCCTTTTTCCCGGAGATCGCGCATGAAATTGCGTTTGTTGCCGAAAACGGCGGCTGGGTCGTGAGCGAAGGTGAAGATGTCTTTAACGGTGAATTGTCGAAAGCCCATTTCGAGACTGTCGCGAACGTGTTAAATGACGTTCCGGGCATTGAGATTATCGCCTGCGGCAAAGGCAGCGCCTACACTCTCAAAGCCTATGACGATGCCTTCATCGATATGGCCTCAAAATATTATCACCGCCTCGAAAGGGTCAGTGATTTCGATAACCTGAACGATATTTTCTTCAAGTTTGGGCTTAACGTTTCCGATGATGAAATTCCGCGTATTCAGGCGCTGCTGCATGAAAGACTGGGCGATATTATGGTGCCCGTCACCACCGGTCACGGCAGTATCGACCTGATTATCCCTGGCGTGCACAAAGCTAACGGCTTGCGCATTTTGCAGGCACGATGGGGCATAGAGAACAGCGACGTGGTGGCCTTTGGCGACAGCGGCAACGACGTAGAAATGTTGCGCCAGTCAGGGTTTAGCTTTGCGATGGCCAATGCCAAACCGCATATTAAGGCGGTCGCCCGGTTTGAAGCGCAGCATAATAACGATGAAGGCGTTTTAAACGTGATTGAGAAGGTGTTGAACGGGGAGGCACCGTTTAATTGACCGCGTGCGGTCTGGTGCCCTCACCCTAACCCTCTCCCACGGGGTTGAGGGTTCCCAACAAAATAATACCTGCACGGACGACCCCCTCTCCCTTGAGGGAGAGGGCTGGGGTGAGGGGGAACATACAACTGTTGTG
>OOBY01000800.1_pt1 | contig 15436 bp, 8 predicted proteins | sample 1671751 | NCBI WGS metagenome assembly OOBY01 (sample SAMN06348189, study PRJEB24527) | human gut metagenome | biome: human gut; feature: ankylosing spondylitis patient; material: feces | host: Homo sapiens | place: China | collected 2015-10
TAGTGAAATCAGCGGATTTTTGGTCCGAGTGGCGGGATTTGAACCCACGGCCTCTTGGTCCCGAACCAAGCGCGCTACCAACTGCGCTACACCCGGATAGCTGCCTCTCTTCCAGGGCACCAAGGCCCCGCAAAGCAACGTAGTTTATTATACGGAATTTTTTGGCCGTTGTCAAGTGTGGAAGTTGTTTCGATCCCTATCTCTCAGGACTGCGGCCCCAAGGCCGGGGGCACGGTATGCGTGCCCCCGGTTTGATTGCCTCGTTGGTTCAATGCTTTTTTCAGTCTCTCTTCCTGCCCTTCCGGCCCAGAATCACGATGGCTGCTGCGCCAGCCAGAGAGGCCGCCAGCAGTGCCAGATACAGCGCCAGCTGGGCAGTGTCTCCCGTGGGAACAGAGTCATCCGGTTCATCAGGGTGCCCCGGTTCGTCCGGCGTATCCGGCATATCAGGATCCGGGCTTTCGTCCGGGTCAGGGGTCGGATGCGGATCTGGATCCGGCATGGGATCGGGACCCGGGTCTGGATCCGGCTTGGGGTCTGGATCTGGATCCGGGTCCGGCGGCGGAGTCGTGTCGTCATAATTGATGATTAGCACTTCCGCCGTGTCTCCGAACGGGACCATCCCGGGGTTGTGCCCCTCGACGCGGGTCCCATAGCCGTCCACACGCGCCTCTGCCACTGTGTAGCCGACGCCGGAGGGCAGGCCCTTGGCTGTCTTGCTCTCCCCGTCTTTCAGGGTAAATGCTGCCACGCCGTCCTGGAACGTCATATCCCCGCAGATGCCGTTGATGGACTTGTCGTCAAGCGTGACGGTGAAGGAGAAGTCCCTCTGCCGGTCACCGCTGTACACTTGCTTTTTGACGGTCAGGTTCCCCTTTCCGTTGATGACGTTCCATCCGTCCACCCGGGTGCCGTAGCCATCCACCGGCTCCTCCTGCACAGTGTAGGTGTACGCCCGGCCACTGTCGTCGTAGGCGGGCCAGCTGCCGAAATCATAGGTCCAGCTGCCGTCGGCGTTCGGGGTGACTTCCCGCTCGGCAACTTTGGTGCCGTTCTGCAGGAGGCTCAGCGTGATGGAGTTCGGACGGTCGTCCGCTCCATCACCCACCCAGGTCTTCCGCCCCTGGATGGCAATTTCCGTCTCCTTGCCGCCCAGTGTGTTGGTCAGAGCCAGCGTACCGCTCCCTGTCACAGTGTACGACTCCAGGTGTTCTTCCTCCACCCAGTAGGTATAGGGATTACCGCTGCCGTCCGTATCCGGCAGATGCTCAAAGGTGTATGTCCAGACATCGGCGTTTCCGTCCTGGGCATTTTTCGCGGACAGCGTCACTTCGCCTGCTACTTCGCCCTGGGCTGCCGGATCCGTTCTGCGGTAGAGGGTCAGCTTCAGCGTCTCCGGGCGAAGGCCCTGCGCGTCACTGTCATCCCGCCAGGTTTTGGAGACCGGGATGTCCGTATAGCCCCTGTTGGTGATGGCAGTGGTGAACGCCACCGTAGTTTCCGTCGGTTCTCCATGATCGTAGATCACTTCCATGTCCTCGTCCGGGGTTCCCTGTTCAATGGCGTAATAATAGTATTTCTGGTTCTGGCTGTTTACTTTGTCCAGCTCTCCGAAAATATGGCGCCAGTTATTGGCCGCAGACAGCTCTGCGGTCATGCCGGCGACCTGCTCCACTCCATCCACGCCGGTCTTCCCCATCAGGTTCTTGTCCGTGGTCCGCCAGAGTTCCATTGTGATCGGATGTTTCTTGGTATCCGCGGTGTGCCATTTCTTTTCCACTGTCAGGGATGTCACAGCTTTATTGGTGAATTGGAATTCAGGGTAGGTCCCATCCACATCGGTCTTGTTTTCCTTTTTCGTATCTCCCACCTGGACGTAGCTGCCGCTGACCGCTTCGGTCACGCGGTATTCTGTCTCGGAGTCGGAGTCCGGCAGATAGCTGCCCGGCATTCGGGCTGGGAGGTTCTCCCAGACGGCTTTCCACTCTGCGTACTCGTAATAGGGTTTGTCCAGATCAGGATCCGTAGTTCCATCCAGCGTGACGGATACAGCCGTCAGGGTCTTCCACGTATACGCCGGGCCCTCTGCCGGATTCTCCAGCGGAACCGCATATTGCAGGTGCAGGGTGACCTGGGCGCCCTCCTCGCCGGCAGGCATCCACGTCTTGCCGGCAAAGACCTTGGTGGTCTGCATGTCGTTGGCCGCTGTGGTGAGGAAGCCGTCGTCAGACTGCCCGCCATAGGTGTAGGCCGCCGTGTACGCCTCGTTGTAGGAATCTCTGAGCAGGACATAGCTGCTCAAATCGACTGCTCCGTTCGTCATTTGATATCCTGGCTCAAGCTCCACGGCGCGATAGGTGTACTCCCCTTCCGCATTCTGTTTCGGCAGGCCGGAAATCGTCATCCCTACCGGCGATTCAACCGTGCCCTCTGTATCCGTTCCGGTGAGGGTCACTACCAGATCCTGCTTTTGACCGTTTTCGCCGGTCACCTGGACGGCTTCCCATGCTGCCGCTTCCCAGCCAACAGATAGATCCGTGGTCCGCTGAATCAGGAAACTGGTCTCCCAGGTCTTGCCGGCTTCGTCTGTATCCGGACGGGTGCCATAGACGTTGTTCCGGTCGTTCGTCCAAATCTTCTGCACCTGCAGCGAGGTCGTCGCCAGCTTGTTGGTGATGGTGGTCGAATTTCCGGATTCCGTGTAGGTGTCTTCAATTCCCGTGAAAAGGCCGCCGCTGTCTGCAACAGTGTATGCGAACTCTTCACCGCAGGTATCGACAGTAATCGTCGCGGCTCCGCCTTGATAAGCGATTTCCGTCTCCACCACGCGATAGGACAGCTCCGAAATCCCGCTGTCTTTTTTTACTACACGCGGCAGGTTCTCACAAGCTCCACTCCAGGAATCATAGATATGCCGGTTTTCCAATGTGATCGAAAAACCATTGAGTATTCCGGCATCCTTCAGTTTCTCGTACGCGTCTTCTCCCAGGTTCTCCTGCGTGAAATAGTCCGCTGCCCTCTGCCAACCTCCGCTCTTTCCCTCCTTGACATACAGCTCAAAGGTGACGGACATCTCGCCAAGGTCCATGTAATCGGCAGTGATGGGCTCGCCATCGCTGCCCACCCACCGCTTGGTGAAGGGGGCTCTGGTCTCCAGAGAGTTTTTCAGCTCCTTCATGTGGATGGTGTCGCCGTCTGCGGAGTCCTCACCCGCTGTCCCATTGCCGGTGAAGTAATATTGGTACCGCTCATACAACGCTTCCTTCAGATCGGAGTTCAGCTCTTCCTTCACGGTGTACACCCACCGGGCGCCGTTGGGGGCCCACTTTTCCAGCTCCGTCTGGGGCTGCGCGGCGGGAGGCGTCTCTTCGGAGGGATCCTGGGAATCGGGGTCTCCGATCTGGTCCGGATCTTCCGCAGGTTCTGTCGGTGTGACCGGGACGCTGCCGGCGCCGCCATGTTCCCCATCCGCCGGATCGCTGTGCAGGCTGGCGGCACTGAGGGTCTCCTCCTGCGGGGCGGACTGGCCGTCCCCGTCTCCCGCCTGGGAGTCCGGGTTCTGGTCTTCTTCCCCATCTGCCGGAGGTTCCGGACTCTGTGTATCCCCTTCGTCCGTGGGAGGATCGGCGGGCTGGTTTCCCTCCTCCGGGGGCATTTCTGTGGGCGGCGTTGTCTCCTCTCCCTGGCCGGGGCCCGGTTCGGCGGGCTCTTCCGCGGAGATGCCGGGCTCTTCTGCATCCGGATCGTCCGCACCCCAGATCTGATAAGTCCACTTTCCGGTTTCTGCATCCTGGGTCCACTTGACGGTGTAGTCCTCGCCCTCTGTCAGCTTCTCCTCGATGTGCGGGTCGCCCTGCCCCTCCTGGGCAGCGGCGCGGCGGGTCACAGTGAGCCGGATAACGGGGACCAATGTACCATCTTTCCCCTCTTCATAGGGGGCATCCGGACGCAGACCGAAGGCGTCGTAAAAGTCCTCCCAGGCTTTTTGGCCCGTGAGGGTGATGAACTCTGTCTGCACAGCCTTCCGGCTGTTCAGGAACGTGGCGTCGGCCTCTTCCCGCTCTTCATGGGGCAGCAGACCGCCGACAGTATATCCGCCCCCTGTGACGTCTTGGGCCTCCAGGTCGCCCGGGCCGCGCCAGGTATCGTAGCCGCCCAGGAAGCTCTTGTCCTCCTCCACATGATAGAGGTACAGCGAGCCGTTGGGCGCATACTGCTCCAGGTCTGTAAAGGAAAGAACCGTTTCAACAGTTGTGCTGTCTCCTCGCTGCCGGTAAGCCGCCTCGACCTCCTCCGAGGACCAGATGGCCGTCCGCACCAGCTCCTGCGCGGAGGGCTGGCCGTTGTTCTGGATGTAGACCCGGTACAGATGGAAGCGCACGGCGGGATAGGCGATGGGCAAGTCATCTCCGCCCAAAGGCAGTTTCAGGATTTTTTTCACCGACAGACTGCCAGTCGGGCTGTGGAACACGTTCTCCACCTGGAAGGTGTTGGAGATCTCCTGTATATCAAACAGATCCAGCGATTCCCGGGGTCCCTCGCCGGTACCGTCCAGGGGCAGCCCGTTGGCGCCGGTGATGCCTTCCTCCCGGAGAACATATTCGTACAGCTTGCCTTCCTCCGTGTATTTGGGCAGCCTTGGCTGGTCTTCAGATTCCGGCCGGACGGTTCCGGCTCCGTCATCGATGATATTTTTCCCCTCATAAAGGAGCCGGAACGTATAGTTCTTCAGGCCGGACCAGTCCTGAACAGTCAGGGTCGCGATGGGGGCTCCGCCAAAGTCAAACGCCTCCCCGCTGCCCTGCACCCGCCGGTACAGTGCGAAGGTAACGTTGGGCAGGTCCACCGCCGGATAGCCAGCGGGCAGGTTGGTCCACAGCTTCCGTCCCTCAATGGCGACCGGCTTATTCAGGCGGTTGACGAAGGTACCATTTGCGTTCAGGGCATATTTGGCGTAAGAACTGCTGGCATCCTGAGACACTGGTGGGTTGACGCCGTCCAGGTTCGTGGTCTGCGCTTCGTAAGCCGCCTCCATCCCCGGGTCAGCTTCGTCACGTGTGCCCAGACAAGTTTCACCCGTCCAGTACTCCGCAATGGCGTAGTCAAAGTCGGAGGCGTTTACACTGGTGCGCTCCACCGCGGAGTAAGTGATCTTGTAACCCCAGTCGTCATACTTGGGCAAGTTCTCCAGCTCGGCCCGCCAGAAATACTGCCGGTCCGCAGATCCGTTATCCCCGGAGGCGGTGCCGGGCTCCTCACCCGCGGGATCGCCTGCTCCCTCGGACGGCGCCTCCGTCTCCGGCGGGAGCAGGCCCTCGTTTGTCCAGCGGTAGCTGGGATAGATCAGTTCGGTTTCGATCCCGTCCTCAGCAGCAGAGGTATGCACAGTCCGGTAAATGTCCAGATAGATGTCCGGACGACTGCCGGAGCCATACATATAGATGTCGTACCACTGCTTGTACCAGACAGCGTCCGTTACGCCGGTGCGTTTGTTGGTGAGGGTGATCTTCTGCTCGTCATTCTTGTTTTCACCGTCATTTGCCGTATAGGATTCTTCCTTTACAGAGCTTGTGTATGTATTCCACAGGGCATAGACCTCCGGAGAAATGGTCCGCAGCTGATCCAGCGTGATCTCATTGCCGCCGTCCAGCCAGACCTCCTCCACGGTATAGCGCACCACTGTGCCGTTGGTGTCGTACTTGGGAAGGTTCCAGAAGTCAAGGGAGTTGGACTTCGTATCTGCCGTGAGAATCGGCTGAATAGAGGAAACCCGCCTTTCGCTTCTGTCTTGAATCTGTACATCCCCGCCGCCCAGGTTCACATAGCCAAATCCATCTTTCTGATAGATTTTAAATTGTCCTTCCGTATCATCGCTGGCGGCGATCTTCAGCTTCACGGCCAGAGTGAGGCCGGGGGTGTTCTCCAGGGCTGCCTGGAGTTCCCCCACGCCGTCTCCGCCGCCGTCCCGCCAGTCCTTGGTGACGGTCAGGTCCACATTGCCCAGCCGGCGGTTGGTGACGGTGCAGACCGTCTCACCCGCGATCTCCTCGCGGTCGTATGTAGCTTCATAGGCATGGTTTCTGCCGGGGACAGTGTCGCGGGTGATTCCGGGAGCGTTGATCTCTCCCTCGGTCGGGGCGCCTTCGGTTCCAAGGACCGCAGTCGCTCCGATTTTGGTCTCCCGGATGTAGACCTGGTCCGGCGTAAGTTCTCCAATGCCGGCCCATGCGTACCAGATGGGATCTCCGTCCTCCTGGGATTCGCCCAGCGTGACGAAGGTAATCGCCTGATCTCCTTCTTTGCTGTACACCGTCACTTCCACTGGCTCCCGGTGGGCGGCGTCGCTGTCGTCCACCCAGTTCTTCTGGACCAGGATCCGATGGCTTCCTCCCGGGCCGTTGGTGACGATGGTCGTATAGTCTCCGGTGCTGCTGTCGATGGAGGTTTCATAGGTGGGGTTCCCGTTCTCCTCCAGGATCAGGTATTCATACCGGCGCCCCTCTTCGTCATACTCTGGGAGGTTCTGGAGCAGGGCTTTCCAGGCCTCAGAAAACTGAATGGAAATTTCACCGTCGATCGCATCTATGAATGCGTTTTCCTTCGTGAAATCAACATTGACGGTCCCACCTGCATCCATTGTAAAGGTAAGAACCTTGCATGTTTCTGTCAGAGACTGTTCGCCGATGGTACGGTACAGGGCGAAGGTCACCGGCCCCTCCTGGGCGCCGCTTTTCCACTTCTTTTCCACCGTATAATCTATCTGGTTGCTGACGGCATTGGTGATCTCGGTGGTGTTGCCGTTCTCCACATCGGTCACACGGTACTTTGCATCTCCCCGGCTGCCGCCGCCGGACAGGGTAAACGAGTTGTTGTCCAGAAGATTTGTTTTATTCTCGCCCTGGTAAACCGCCGACTCCACCCAGCGGTACTCCAGCTCCCGGCCCTGGTTATCGTATTTGGGCGCGCTGGCGCTGACGGACAGGCCGCCCAGGTTCTCCGCCGTAAATTTTCCCGTTTTCTCCGTTCCCAGCGTCTCGGTGATCTCCGTGTCTTCCCAGGGGTCCTCACTGCCCACCGGCCGGGCCTGGAGCATCAGCTCCACCCGGACATCCTCCAGCGCCGACTGGAAAGCCGCTGCTTTCCAGATCTTGGTCGCATTAACCGTCACCGTGCCGGAGAGCTTGTTGGAAAGGGTTCCCCCGTTGTAGAGGTATGTATTGTTCGTCTCCCGTGCAAAGTCTGCATCCTCGCTGGTCAGTTTTTTCAGCGTACCGGAATCCTCGTCCAGCGCCCAGATGATGTCCGTCACGCCGCCGTCTTCCCCCACCGCGCCGAATACCTGGGTGTAGTCCCCCGCATGCTCACCAGTGAGATACTCTCGGACCACATAGATATACTCGTAGCCCTCCGAGTCATACTTGGGCAGCTCTGCAAACTGAATGTCCTGTTTCTCCTGCCCGTTGAGCGGGACCGTCAGAATGCTGCCCCCATCATCCCGGACGGGCGCGGCCGTTGTGTAGCTCTGCCCGGCTCGGTAACGCCACAGCTGGAGTTCACCTGCCGGGCGGTGATCCGGATCCGCCGCGTCCTCCCAGACTTTGGAGGCCTGATAATCCTTTACGCCCGTGAGCGTCAGGTACAGGCTGCCGCCGTCATAGAGCTTCCCCACCTCTGTGCCCACGTTGGGCGTGCTGGAGTTGTCGTAGGAGATCTGGAAGTAGTCGCCCTCGGGCAGGGCACCCGCCGCGATGCCGTCGGCGGCGTCCAGCCGGCCGTCGCCTTTTCCGTCTCCCTCCCTGGTCTCCTCTACCGAGTAGTTGATCCGGCTGCCGTCCAGGTTGTACTTCCACAGACCGCTGACGGTGACGGTGCCGCTGGTGGGGTTGTCCGGGTCTCCATCAGGGTCCTCTTCTATCTTCATCTGATCCTTCATCTCTGCCAGCAGCCGGCGGAGGGAGCTTGCTGTATAGTTGGTGTCCACCACGAAGTCAAAGCTGTTGTAAATGGCTTCTGCGATGCCTTCCGCGCCGCCCAGATTACCCCAGCGGAGCTGAACGCGGAAGTTGAATTCGTCCTCCAGCACATAGTACCAGCCGTAGTTGTCCCCGGCGGAGGGATATTCCGACACATTGCCGTTGTTGACCTCTACCGGGCTGTAGCCGTCAACCCCTTCGGACGGTCCCATGATCCACTCTACACGGGATTCTGTTGAGGTCTCCCCGCCGTAGCCATCGGATGTTGTGGTTTCGATCGCTTCCGGCAACACGCCGGTCGGGACGGAGACCGTATAGGTGTTGTTCCCGTTGTCGGCCACCGTCATTTTCGGCATAGCGGACAGGCCCACCCCGGAGAGCGTCGAGTCCTCCCCGCCTTTCAGCTCAATCCATTCCCCGTTGTCGATCCGGAACCACAGCGACGGCTGATACGTATTCGCCCCGGGACGCACTCCGTCCTCATTGTTGTTATCCACCCAGTAGAGCGTGTTCTCTTCAAATGCCCCGGCGGCATACCAGCTTGTCACCGTCACCACCGTATCTGCGTAAATCACAGGCACCAGGGTCAGACACAGTACCAGTGCCAGCAGCCCGCTGACCAGCCGCCGGCCTCCCTTCTTCGGAAACTTTCCCTTTGGGAGCCGCCCCCGCTCCCGGACTCTCTTGCCTCGATACAGCATAACCCCTCACCTCATTGAAAAATTGTTCACACACATATCCAGTGCGTCCCTATCGTCCACGCCCCTGCTGCGTCGGCTGGGCAGGACTCAGCTGCCCTGCTCCCAGCCCACAGTCAGCTGCTCCTCTTCCAGCATCCGCTCGTGGGCCTGCTCGGCCAGTATCTGTACACTGTCCCGAATGCGTTCCTGCGTGACCTGATACAGCCTGCGCAGACAGCGGGGGTTGCTCTTGTCCCCATCCACCCGGGCATCCCTGCACAGAGTCCGGATCTCTCCGCTCACCTGGGTCCTCCGCATGGGGCGGCCGCTTCGGGTGACGAATACCGGCCCCGCAGTGATCCCCACCCGCCGGAGATAGACTGTCAACTCCTTCCGCAGACAGGCAGGAATCAGGACGTACTGCGCTCTGCCGTCACAGGCGGTCAGAACACGTCCCTCCTCCACCGCCCGGACCGTCACCCGGTTCAGCTCACTTACGCGGATCCCTGTCAGGGCAAAGACCTTCACCATCAGATACGTACGCTCCCGGCCCAGATTCCGGGCTGTGGCCAGCAGGCGCAGATACTCAGTCCGGCTCAACTCCGGCTGGATCTCCCCTTCGGTGTCCAGCTGGCCGATCAGCTGCAGATCCCGCCGCCCCAGATAGGCCAGCAGCCCATTGGCGGCGGACACATGGGTGTTGGCTGTACCGGGCGAGTAGCCTTCCCGCAGCAAGGCGGCGCGCCAGAGCTCCAGTGTGTCTGCAGCCACCCGCTTGTCCTCCGGAAGAAAGTGGTAAAACGCCTCCAGCTTGGGGCGGTAGACCTGGATCGTCTCCCGCCGGCGGCCCCGGGCCGCCAAGCTGTCCAGATACCGGCAGACTTCTTCCCAGGTAACTGTCAGCTCCGCCGGCGCCGCGGTCCTGTCCTGTAGTGCCGTTTCCATCGCCTCACGCATTGGGCATTCTCTCCTCTCCAAAGCCGCTTTCACTGTCTGAATGCTTTCCAAATATCTCCTCCGTATCCATCTCTTTCCGATTTACAACAGAACAATGATTCTGTTGTAAACCTGTCATCAGCTGGAAATACGGTGCCAGAGCACGAAGAGTCGGTTTTGGCCGAAACGGCACCTTTCCCTTTTGGGCCGCAAAATTGGAATCCTCAAAAAATCCAAACCGCAAAAAAAGGACGTTGCTTTTGTAGTTTTTTTGTTTTATACTAACTATATTCCAATGTATGTAGTGGAGAGAGCTTTGTCGATTTACAACAGAATCATTGTTTTGTTGTTAAACGATCAGCCGCATTTTTTCCAGAATCTGTTCATGGGCCCTGGCGCTCACTGCCACATAAATCCGGGTTGTCTCAATGGAGGAATGGCCCAGAAGGTCCGCCAGATGCGCCAGATCCTTCTCCTGTTCATAAAAGCACTTGGCGAACAGGTGCCGCAGATTGTGCGGGAATACCTTTTCCGGCATCACGCCGGCCTCCCGGCAGAGGGTTTTCATTTCATGCCAGATGTTGCTGCGGTCCAGGGGCCGCCCGGTGCGGGTGCGGAACAGGGGCCCCTCCTGGATATCCTGCGCCCTGGCATACCGCCGCAGGCGTTCCGCCAGTTCCTGCGGCAGCAGGACGGTCCGGCACTTTCCCTTCAGCCGGATCTCCGTCCGGCCAGCACGCAGGGCCTCCGCCGTGATGAAGCGCAGTTCGCTCACCCGGATACCGGTGGCGCAGATCGTCAGCATCACGTGGTACAGCCGCTGGTTCTTGCGCCCCTTGGCAATAGAGAGCAGCCGGCGGTACTCCGACTCCGTCAGGTCCCGCTGCTCCTCCCGAAACGCCCGCCGCTGAACCTTCAGCAACTTCACCTCGCAGTGCTCCGCTCCACAGAACCGCAGATACGCGTTCACAGCAGAGAGCTTGTTGTTGACCGTCAGAGCCCTGTACTGCTGCTGCAGGCGCTCCCGGTATGCCAGAACACCCGCCTTGGTCACCGGGGCGCCGCACAGAGCCAGTCGCAGCTGTTCCGCCTCCTGCACGTATTTTTCCACTGTGGCACGGGCTTTCTCGTTTTCCACCAGAAATTCCCGGAACGCGGAGATAGACTGTCCTGTGAGCGTGATTTCTTCCATCTTGACTCCTCCCAAATCCGCCCGCACAGACGCGGGTATTTTTTGTAAGCATACCCAAAATGGCGTCGGATATGTTCCGCCTATGGAGATGCTTTCCAAAAAAGTTCCGAATTGCGCAAAAAGGCAGCCCGCGGAGAATCCCTCCGCGGGCTGCCTTACAGTATGCTGTTGTTTTTTATCGGCCTCCCCAGACCCGGTAGAGCTCGCTTCCCCGTTCCCGCAGGCGCTCGTTCAGCCAGGAGCGCAGGGATGCCATGCCCTCCTCTGTCCAGGGGAAGGTCTCCGTCTCAATGTGCTGGGCCTTTTCAAAGCAGATGTTCTCATAGACCCAGGCCTGGACGGTGCCATCGTTCACCTTTCCCGTCCGCTGGAAGCGGTAGCGGAAGGTGCCGAGGGAGCCGGGAAAAATCTCCGACTTCTTCAGAAAGTTCAGGGTCAAAAATGCGAATGGATCTTCCATCGGGCAGTTTCTCTCCTCCATCAGGCCGCCTCCGTCTCCCGGCGGCAGACCTTGATCCCCGCGATGGTCAGCGCGAACACGAACCAGAAAATGCACATCACCCGGGGATAGTTCCACAGGTAATCCGCCAGACCGCACACCATGGCGCCGCACAGAGCCGCCGCTCCGGCACAGGTGATGGTGCGGGCGGCAGAGGGGGCGCAGTGCCGGACCGTGCGGGCCGCCTTTTTGATGTTCCACAGCATGGAGCCCACAAAGCCCAGAAACCCCAGCAGTCCCGCCTCGATCCATACCTGCAGGTAGAAGTTGTGGGCGTGAACGAAGGGCGCTTCTGCGTGGTAGAGGTTGAAGTCGCTGATGTAGTCCTGCACGGCGGCGGTGCCCAGACCCGCGCCGGAGACGGGAGACGTCCGGATGACCTCCAGTGCCGCCTGATACAAGGGGATGCGGCTGGCAGTGGAGGTATCCGCCGGATTGAAGATCGTCAGGACCCGGTGCCAGATGGTGTCCGGCAGGAAAGGGACCATCACCACGCACAGCACCGCGAAGGCGGGGATCAGCTTGGGCTTCCACAAAAACACCAGCACCACCATGGCACAGGCCATGCCAACCCAGCTGGCCCGGGAGTAGGTCATGCCCAGAGCCAGCACACCCACGGCAAACACGCCGCAGGCCGTCACGCGGGAGATGCCCCGCTTGGAGCAGAGGATCAGCGCCAGTACCAGGGGCAGCAGGAGGATCAGCACCTCTGCAAAGGTGTTGGGGTTGTCGAAATAGGACTCCACCCGGCCGGGCATACCGGCGTTGACCTCCAGGTCCACATAGGACTCGTTGACCTCCACGCCCTGGATCCGTTGGTACACACCGTACAGCGAGGACACCAGCACACAGACCCCACCGCCGGCGGCCAGCCGCTTCAAATCCTCTGTGCCCCGGACAGCGCTGACCGTCACCAGCACGCACAGCGCTGCGGAGATATGGTAGAGCAGGAAGCGGAAGGAGGCGGAGGGCTCATAGGAGAACAGCACCGCCAGGAACATGGCTCCGAACAGCACCACCGGATAGAACCCGATGTGCTTCACGTCCAGCCGGAAGTCCCGCCGGGACATGGCCCCGGCATAGAACAGCACCAGCAGGGCGGCAAAGCCCAGCATACTATATGCGTTGTTCCAATGCGAGAAGGGAATCACCCACAATAGCATGATGAGCCAGGATTGGGCGACGGCGGTCTCATGTCCCATCTCAAAGGCCAGACGGGAGAAAACGCTGTCATCAAACGTAGCCCGCAGGGCAAGGTACAGCTTGTGGAGCAGCCAGGCAGGCAGGTTGATGAGGCCCGTCAGCAGCCGGCAGAGGATGCTCTCCTCCCAGGCCCGGGCCGCAACGCCCTCCCGGCACAAGACCCGGAGAACACGGCTCTCGTCGATCTGGCGGTTGCACCAGGCGCCCATGCGCACCAGGCAGCGGTGGACGGCGCTGTCATAGTAGACGGTGCACAGCACCGCCCATAGGTGATACAGATAGCTTTCGCGGAGAATGCTCATGCAGGGAAACCTCGTTTCTTCAGATGCGGTTTTTGATCCGGTACAGCTGGGAGAGCAGCCAGAAGCGGCCCCCCCGCACCAGCTTTGCTGCCAACTGCTTGTTGCGGCTCATGCCGGCGGGCGACAGCGTCCGGATGGCGTGGGCCATATCCGGCCGCGCACACAGGGCCTGGATGGTCTCCTGCCGCTGCCGGAGGGTCTTGGGATTGCCCGGGGCGTACTCGTTGCCGATGGCGATCAACAGCCCGGCCCAGTTGGAGTTCTCCCGCCACTGGGGGCGGCCGGGCGTCAGGCCGTACCGGGCGGCCAAGTCCTCCTTCCGCTCCATGAAGCGGCCGAAGACCTGCTGGAAGTCCTTCATATACTTGTGGGTGGCGGAGGCCGGATTCTGGAGATAGCGGTACAGGGGCGTCTCCGTCACCGCCAGGCGCCGGGCGTTGCAGAAATACTCCATCAGGAACAGCTCGTCTTCCAGATAGGCGCCCTCATAGCGGAGATGGAGTCTGTCAAAAATCTCTGCGGAGAACAGATAGCGCCAGATGAATCCATTGAACACCGGCTGGGCCAGCCGGTCCCCCAGCAGGGGATTGACGATTTTCTCCCGGATAGCGTCGGCGTCGTAGATCCCGGCGGGCAGCACCGGCTCCGGCGTCTCGCTGCCATCAGGCCACAGGTTCAGGTGCGCACAGGCGGCGGTATCCGCCCCGGCCCGCTCCCGCAGGTTCCACAGCGTCTCCAGGCACTGGGGCTCGTACTGATCGTCGGAGTCCAGAAAGGCGATATAGGTCCCCCGGACATGGTCAAGGCCCACATTCCGGGTCTCGCTGACGCCGCTGTTGCGCTCCTTGTGGAACACCCGGATGCGGTCATCCTCCCGGGCCAGCTCATCGCAGAGAGCCGGGGAGCCGTCGGTGCAGCCGTCATCCACCAGCAGCAGCTCCCAGTCGGAAAAGGTCTGCCGCCGCACGCTCTCCACGCAGTCTCTGAGAAATTTCTCCGCCTGATAGACAGGCACAATGACGGAAATGCTGGGCATAGACAGCCTCCTTGCGCCCTCCGGCGCCTCTCTTCAGTCTGCGGCGCGGAAACTCCGGCGCCCTCCCCCCAGAATCTGGGGCTCTTACACGGAGCTATTGTACCCGATTTCCCTGGGAAGGTCAACGTCTTTTCCCGGAAAAGCCGGGCATACTAGGAGCGAGGTGATCCAATATGAACGATATCGAGCTGCTCCAATACGTCCATGAGACGGCGGAGATGGGCATTGAGGGGCTAAACAGCCTGGACGGGCAGGTCCGGGATGACAGCCTGCGGCGGGTTCTGAGCCAGCAGGGCGCCGAGTACCGCCAGATCGCGGATCAGGCGGAGCGCCTGCTCCGGTCTCTGGGAGAGGAGCCCAGGGACCCAGGCCTTCTGGCCAAGGTGTCCGCAGAGGTCATGTCCACTTTCAAAACGCTGGCAGACCCCTCTGCATCCAACATCGCGGAGATGGTCATTCAGGGAAACACCATGGGGGCCACCAAAAGTACCCGGCATCTGGGGGACTACGCCGGTGGAAACCGCGAGATCCGAAATCTCGCGGAGCGGCTGCTGCACACCGAGGAAGCCAACGCCGCCCAGATGAAGCAGTTCCTGTAACACACCCGGCGCAAAGCAGAGGAGGAGCCTCCTACGGGAGGCTCCTCCTCTGTTCAAAGGACCGGCAGCAGATCTTCCCCATTCAGAAAACGCTCCTCCGCCTCCTGGATAGGGATCTGCCGCTGATTCAGTCTGCGCACCAGCTGCTCTACCTCTGCCTGTTCCCTTCCCGGCAGCAGGACCACCAGATGTCGCTCCGGTTCCCAGGATTCGCCGCTGAATCCGAATCGCCGGGGGTGCCGGGTCTCCAGAACCTGATAGCGCACCTGCGGCCGCACCGCCTTGCGCCGGCGCCAGACCGACAAGGCCAGCACCCGGACCAGATCCTTCGGCGTGGGCTTTTCCCGCAGCACGCGTTGAAAGAGCTTCTGCAGCTCCGCCCGGTCTCCGCAGTCCCAGATGTCCTCCTCCGCCCGGGAGAGGGCCTTTGCCAGGGTGTCCTTTTCCTTTTCACTGTATCTCTGCGCCTCCGGATACAGCGTCTCCATGGAGAAGGTGCCCGGCATACGGGGGATGGCAGCCTTGACCAGGCAGCACAGGTCGTAATAGCAGTCCCGGCTCAGTTTCCCACTGATTTTTTCCACTGTCCGCAGGATATCTTCATCCATCCGAAACCGTCTCCTCTCCTCTTCAATTCATACATAGCATATCAAAAATCGCAGGTTTTTGAAATAGATTCGACACATTCGGACTCTTTTAGACAAATTGCGGCACCCCGGACTTGACAATCCGGAGGAAATGTGCTCTTCTACCCGTATCAGAGACAGGGAGGCGTAGGCATGGATATTCGCAGAATCGAGTCGGGCAAGCGGGACTTTCTCCCCCTCCTGCTGCTGGGAGACGAACAGGAGGACATGATCGACCGCTATCTGGACCGCGGAACGCTGTTGGCGCTGTACGACGGCGGACTTCGCGCCGTGTGCGTGGTGACCAAGGAGGCGCCGGGCGTGTTCGAGATCAAGAATCTGGCCGTGGAGCCGGCCTTTCAGCGCCAGGGCTACGGCCGGGCCATGGTT
>OOBY01000818.1_pt1 | contig 15236 bp, 10 predicted proteins | sample 1671751 | NCBI WGS metagenome assembly OOBY01 (sample SAMN06348189, study PRJEB24527) | human gut metagenome | biome: human gut; feature: ankylosing spondylitis patient; material: feces | host: Homo sapiens | place: China | collected 2015-10
GGATTTATTTTATTCTTTTTCCGTGTAATCCGCGTAATCCGTGCCTAAAAAACATCAATCACTTCCCAACACACCTCTCCTATAGATTAGGATTCGCATTCGTCTCCTTTTCCGGAATGGCATACAAATAATACACACTGTTCGGCACAAACTTCGTTCCGTCGGGAAAGGAAGTAAACCAATGACCTTCGGGGTTATATTCCCTATAAGTATCTCCCTGCTGCCAGCAATCGTACGTTTTCTCCGCTTCCTCTTTCGTCAACGGCATGCGTTCTACCGAACGTTGCGTACGAAGAATATCGGTTATGCCGAATCCCTCACCCCACAATTCGCGGCGACGTTCCAGCAGAATATCATCGACAAGCCGTTCCTGCGTCTTGCCTGCCAGGTCATAATCGGCAAGTCCGCGGGCATTACGCAATGTGTTCAACGGATTCACGGCTTCCTCCAACCGTCCTTCACGAGCCAGTGCTTCCGCAGCTATCAGATACATCTCGGCGGAACGCATCACGACGATATCACCGGTCTGGTCGGCACGGATGCGGAACTTGCGATAACCCAAATAGCCTTCGCGCATCCACTGGAACAACTCCAAACGGATATCCCCCGTTTCGAAAATGTCCTTAAAATGCGGGTCGGCCATAAAACTGTTATACGCATCGGGAGTCACCACATCAATATAATAGAAATTATAACTGGCGTCGGACTGACTCACAGATTGGGGATGCCCCCACATCCACTCAGTATTGGATATGTCGTTAAAGCCCATATACGTTTTGGCATCCGTCATCAAAGTATATCCTTCAGCCGCCTCAAGTGCAGCCCCGGCGGCTTCATTCCATTGTCCGGTAAGCAAATAGGCACGTGCCAGCAATCCGTTGACAACGCTTACATCCGGCTTGAACTTGGATTTGTCGTCCGGACGGACATACCCTTCAAGAAGCTCCTTAGCCTTATTTAGGTCTTTGAATATCTGCGTATATATCTCTTCCAGGGTAGCCTTCCCTTTGGGCTCTGTCGTAGAGGCGGTAGGTTCCGTATAAAGAGGAACAGCCGGTGCGGAAGGGTCTTTCAGGTAAGTAAACTGGTAGTGCTGAGCCAGATGCAGGTAACAGAAAGCCCGCAAAGCGTAGGCTTGCCCCTGGGAATGGCGGAAATCGGCCGTATTATCATCACCGGTCGCGGTAATGGAAATGGCGGTATTGCAATTGTCGATAGTCTTGTACATCAGATACCAGGCAAATGCGGTACGGTTGTTGGCCGGCATCCCCACATCGTTAAACTGGTAGGATGAATTGAAACCATACATCGGACGCGACACCACATCGTCCGCCATCATGTCGTCCTGCAACATCAGGGCACGATAGCCGATATTGGCATACGTACTGCTGTACTCAAACAAGTTATACCATGCACCGTTGAAGATACGTCCGGCATTGGAAGGTACGGGGACGATACCCGAATCTACGGCGTCCGTAGGTTTGTTGTCGAGAAAGTCTCCGCTGCACGAGGACAAGACTGATAATAATCCCACTGCGAGGATTGCTGTATTTTTAAGGAAAGTATTCATTGTTAACAGTGATTTAGAATGAAACATTAAGCCCGCCCGAAATGGAACGCATGGCAGGATAACGGTAATAGGTCAGTCCTGTGATGCCCTGCTCCGGGTCCAGTCCCTGATTCTTGGAGAAAGTCAGCAGGTTGTCCGCCTGTACAAAAAGTTGCAGGCTGTTCAGGCTGATTTTCTTTATCAACGGCTGCGGGAAGTTGTAGGACAACGTGATGTTCTTCATCCGCAGATACGAATTGTTGAACAGATTGCGGGTGGAGTTGGAGTTCCAGTTATTGGACACTGTTTTCAGGGCCGGCACGTCCGTGTAGCGGTTTTCCGGCGTCCAGCGTTTCAGTATCTCGGTAGACCAGGCACGTCCCGGATTGCTTCCGTTGCTCCACAGCATCGTAACGTCACGGTCTACGATATAACCGCCTATGCTGTAGGCAAAGATGGCGGATAACTCAAAACCCTTGTATGAGAAAGCAGTGTTGAACCCGCCATACACCTTAGGGAGTGAAGATTTGTCCACATAGTAATAATCAGCCTGAGCATAGTCATTGGTGGTGGTGCGTCCGGTGATATTGCCCTGCTCATCCTTCACGTTCTTATACCACAGCGGGTCGCCGTTGTCCGGGTCTACCCCTGCCCATTCGCGCAGATAGAAGTCATAGACCGAACGCCCTTCCTTCAGGCGGGTAACTCCGGTAACGGGCATGTCTTTCAGCGGAAGGTCGGTCACCACGTTCTTGTAGTGCGTAAGGTTGACACCCATACGCCACATAAAGTCACGGGTGTGTATAAGCGTTCCCTTGAGGTCTATCTCAAAACCCGTATTCTTTAAAGCACCTATATTCTCGTCCATAGAAGTATAACCCAGGGAAGTTGCCAACGGACGGGAATACAGCAGGTCTTTGGAACGGCGCTGGAAGAAATCGAACGAACCGGAGAAACGGTTATCGAACAATGAAAAGTCAATACCTACATTGAGGTTGAGGTTAGTCTCCCATTTCAAATCGGGCGTTGCAAGACGGTCGGACACCAAAGCATTCTCACCTGCCTGTGAAACGATAGAATACAGTCCGCTGCTGGCATAATACGTACCTAAGTTGTCATTGCCCTGCGCGCCATAACTGGCCTTTAAGGTCAGGGCGGAAAGCCAGTCGGCGGTATTCTGCATGAACGCTTCGCGGTCTATGCGCCACGAAGCTCCCAACGACCAGAAATTGCCCCAGCGTGTACCCGGTGCGAAACGCGAGGAACCGTCGCGGCGGTAGGAAGCGGAGAAGAAATACTTGCTCCGGTAGTCATATTGGGCATTGATAAGATAGCCTAACAGTGAATAATCGATGCGATAGCCCGTGCCTGCGGTTACAAGCGAACCGACAGCCAGTTCCGGCATATCGGGCACAGCCATGTTGCTTCGTGCCGCCTGCAACACATCGTAACGGTAAGAGTAAGCCTCTTGTCCGGCAAGGATATTGAAGTGATGCTCGCCGAAAGTCTTATCGTAGGTCACGATGTTATTCCATGTCCAGGAGAAGGTACGGGTATATTCGCGGCTTGCTCCGCCGCCCGTATTGACGGCAGGACCAATTTTGGGATTGGTATAATCCAGCGTATTGTAGTCTATCAGGTCGAAGTTGAAGCTGGTCTTGAATTTCAACCCTTCAAGGAAAGTGACCTCAAGGAAAGTACGTCCGGAGAACTCGTCCCGCATACGCTCGGATTTATCATTGGGTAAGGTTGCAGGCAGGTTCCAGTTGGCTGTAGCGCCCGACGGCCGGTAGGAACCGAAGTCGTAAATCCGCTTTCCTTCCGAGTCGAGTTTGTATGTACCGTCGGCATTCATCTCATACACAGGATAAAAATCGGGCATTAAACGTCCGGCGTTAATGACATTGCTCGTCTTGGCATCGGACGAAACCGGATAGTTCTGTATGGAGTGGGCATAGCTCATATTCACACCGCCGCGCAACCAACGGGTTATCTCGCTCGAAATGTTGGAACGCAAGTTGAAGCGTTGGTAGCCGGACTCAAGGGCAATACCCTTGTCGTTCAGATAGCCGGCCGAGAAATAGTACTGGTTGGTCTTTCCGCCACCGGAAACATTCAATCCGACTTCCGTACGCAATGCCTGTTGTTCCATTTCCTTCTGCCAGTCCACATTCCAAAGCGGAGTAGCGCCGGCAAGCAGTTTGCCGTCCGTACCTACAGGTTGCGGATAGTTGGGTCCGTAGGGATTAGGACCGCCGCCCATCAGCCTGCCTACCAGGTCTTTCGAGGCTTGGGCAGCTGCGGTCTGCGGAGTATATTTATCCGAATTCAGAGCATATTGGTTGCGCAAAGCTTCCCAATAGAGTTCGAAGTACTGATTGGTTCCGACACGGTCGTAATCGCGGATAGCCCGGTTGGAACCACCGAAGCTGGCATTGATGCTGACCGTGGTTTTCGAGTCGGTATGTCCCTGCTTGGTAGTTATGATAATGACACCGTTGGCTCCCCGCGAACCGTAGAGAGCAGCCGAAGCGGCATCTTTCAGTACCGTCAGCGAAGCTATATCTTCCGGATTAATGGAGTTGATACTACCGTCGAAAGGGACGCCGTCCACCACATAAAGCGGGGCGCTCGACGCATTGATAGAGCCGATACCGCGAATACGTATTTCAGCATCCGTACCCGGCTGGCCGCTGGGTGCACTTGCCTGAAGTCCGGAAACCGTACCTTCGAGCGCACGCGACACATTGGCCACCTGCATCTTGGCAATCTCGCTCCCCTTTACCGTGGAAGCCGCTCCCGTAAAACTATACTTCTTGGCAGTGGCATAAGCCACCACCATCACCTCATCCAGTTGTTCGCTGTCCGGAAGCAATTCCGCATTGACAACTGTGCGTCCATTGACTTTCTGTTCTGTAGTTTTCAGTCCGATAAAGCTAAAGACCAGCGTACCGTCCGCCGGTACGGTAAGGGTATATTTCCCGTCAACGTCAGTTACCGTTCCGTTGTGAGTACCTTTCACCAATACCGATGCTCCCGGCAAAGGTTCTCCTTCCGACATCACAACGCCCGATACACGGATATCACCGTCTGCAGAAGCCTGTAATGCTGCCACGAAGAATATAAACAGTGATATTAACAAAAAGCGCAGTTTACTATTCATTCCGTTAAATTTTGGTTAGACTTCATTAACAGAAGAATAGAAATTTTGTTCAGAACCTGCTTAATTTTTGTTCAGCATTCTTTTGAGAATTCTTTGTGAGGATGTTTTCTGTCTTTATGAGGAGTATAGCAAGCTATATAATTCTTTAATCAAAATATAAACAAGCCCTAAGATACAGTTATCTTTTCATTGCGGAAAGCCTACCATTCCAGTCGGGGAAGGTAACTGCTCAAGCAGTTGCGCAAGGTGCTCAATGTAATGGGCTTTACCAATACTTCCGAAGCACCGCTCTTTATGGCATTTTCACGGTCGGTAGAGAAAGCATAGGCCGTTTGCATGATAACAGGCAATGTTCCGCCTTCCCGGCGTATAATTTGTGTAGCTTCCAAACCATTCATTACAGGCATCTTAATATCCATCAGTATTGCATCCGCCCTGTCACGGTATTCACGAAACAAAGAGACAATCTCCTCACCGTTCTTCGCCCACATTATCTCACACTTTCTCCCTATAATAGCCTTTATCAACTTAAAGTTACTATCATCGTCTTCCGCAACAAGGATGAGCGGACGGTAATCTACCGATTGATTATCGATTTCCATAACCTGTATTATTGTTTGTCCGAGACAAAGGTATAAAAAATAATATATTTGCATTATCTTTGCACCTTATTTTTAAAAACGACATAATGATTTCTATTGACGGACTCGCCGTAGAATTCGGCGGCACAACCTTATTCAGTGACATATCCTTCGTAATCAACGAAAAAGACCGTATCGCCCTCATGGGAAAGAACGGAGCCGGAAAAAGTACATTACTTAAAATACTCGCCGGAGTGCGGCAGCCCACCCGCGGCAAAATCTCCGCACCGAAAGATTGTGTCATCGCCTATCTGCCCCAGCATCTGATGACGGAAGACGGACGTACCGTCTTTCAGGAAACGGCACAGGCCTTTGCCCACCTGCACGAGATGGAAGCCGAGATAGACCGCATGAACAAGGAACTGGAGACCCGTACCGACTACGAAAGCGACAGTTACATGGAGCTTATCGAACAGGTGTCTGCCCTAAGCGAGAAGTTTTATGCCATCGACGCCACCAATTACGAAGAGGACGTTGAAAAGGCATTGCTCGGCCTCGGATTCACCAGAGAGGACTTCAACCGCCAGACAAGCGATTTCAGCGGTGGCTGGCGCATGCGCATCGAGCTCGCCAAACTGTTACTGCAAAAACCTGACTGCTGCTGGACGAGCCTACCAACCACCTCGACATCGAGTCCATCCAATGGCTGGAAGAGTTCCTTATCAACAACGGGAAAGCCGTCATCGTCATCAGCCACGACCGCAAGTTTGTGGATAACATCACGACCCGTACCATTGAAGTGACCATGGGACGAATCTACGACTATAAAGTAAACTACTCCAAATACCTGGAGCTCCGCAAAGAGCGGCGCGAACAGCAACAAAAGGCATACGACGACCAACAGAAGTTCATCGCCGAAACCAAAGAATTCATCGAGCGCTTCAAGGGAACCTATTCCAAAACCCTGCAAGTGCAGAGCCGCGTCAAGATGCTGGAAAAGCTGGTACTTCTGGAAGTGGACGAAGAAGATACTTCGGCATTGCGGCTGAAATTCCCGCCCTCGCCGCGCTCCGGCAATTATCCGGTGATTATGGAGAACGTAGGAAAGACATACGGCGACCATGTCGTGTTCAAGAATGCCAACTTCACTATAGAGAGAGGCGACAAAGTGGCTTTCGTAGGCAAGAACGGCGAAGGTAAGTCCACATTGGTAAAATGTATCATGGGAGAAATAGAACACGAAGGAACGCTTACCATCGGACACAATGTACAAATAGGCTATTTCGCCCAAAACCAGGCATCCTTGCTGGATGAGAACCTGACCGTATTCCAAACCATCGACGACGTAGCCAAAGGAGAAATCCGCAACAAGATTCGCGACCTGCTGGGAGCTTTCATGTTCGGCGGACCGGAAGAGTCCATGAAGAAAGTGAAAGTGCTGTCCGGTGGCGAGCGCACACGCCTTGCCATGATTAAGCTGCTGCTGGAACCCGTAAACCTGCTAATTCTGGACGAGCCTACCAACCACCTGGACATGAAGACCAAAGATATTCTGAAACAGGCACTCATGGACTTTGACGGTACACTGATACTTGTGAGCCACGACCGTGACTTCCTGGACGGACTGGTGAGCAAAGTGTACGAGTTCGGCAACAAGCGGGTGACTGAGCACCTGAGCGGCATCTATGAATTCCTCGAAAAGAAGAAAATGGATTCGCTTCGCGAACTGGAACGGTAAACTTTCATTAACTTACTTCCCGCAACAAACAAACAGTTCCTATTGTTTCATTGCCACAAATTCCTAATTACGAATGAAATGAAACAATATGACGCTATCATCATAGGGTTCGGCAAAGGCGGAAAACTGCTGGCTGCCGAACTCGCCAACCGCAACTGGAAAGTGGCAATCATCGAACGTTCTCCGCAGATGTACGGGGGAACATGTGTGAATGTAGGGTGTATACCCACCAAAGCGCTGATTTACGAATCGGAACAGGCCGAACGGCTCTACCGGGACGACTACGGCAATCAGGCCAAATATTATGCACTCGCCATAAGGCGGAAAAACAAGCTCGTATCATTCTTGCGGGACAAGAATCACGAGCGTATCAAGGAGCACCCCAATATTACGTTGTATGACGGTACGGCATCTTTTGTATCTGACGATACGGTAAAGGTCGTCTCGCACAATAAAAAGGAAATTCTCCTTAAAGGAAAGGAAGTTTTTATCAATACGGGAGCTACCCCTATCCTGCCCGCCGTGAAAGGAATCGACGCAAGCAAGCATGTATTCACCAGCGAAACGCTACTCCAACAGAGCAAACTTCCCGGGCACCTGCTCATTCTCGGCGCCGGCGCTATCGGAATGGAGTTTGCCACCATGTATGCGGGGTTTGGAAGCAAAGTCACGTTATTGGAAACGGGCAGCCGCTTTATGCCCAAAGCCGACCGGGACATTGCGGAATCCATGCTAGAATCTCTGAAAAGGAAAGGCATCGAGATACGTTTGAACGCCTATGCCCTGTCCGTATACGACACTGCCGATGGCATAACATTGACCTATACGGACAATTCCGACAATACCCCCTATTTTTGGGAAGGAGACGCATTGCTGCTTGCCACCGGACGCAGACCGATGACCGACGGCCTCAACCTGCACGCAGCCGGCATACGGACCGACACCCGGGGAGCTCTCATCGTCAATGAACATCTTCAGACCACCGCCCCGCATATATGGGCTATGGGAGACGTAAGAGGCGGAGCCTTGTATGACTATTTATCCCTGGATGATTTCCGCATTATCACCAACCGGTTGTTCGGCAATAAAAAGCGAAAAACCGATGACAGGATTCCGGTTCCATATGTCATTTTTACAGATCCGCCGTTGGCGCATATCGGCATGACCGAAGAGGAAGCCGTAAAACGCGGTTATTCGCTTCAAGTGTCCCGGTTGCCGGCTGCCGCCATACCGCGTGCCCGTACCTTGCAGCAGATAGACGGTATGATGAAAGCCATTGTCAACGCACATACGGGACGCATAATAGGCTGCACCCTGTTTTGTATCGATGCGCCCGAAGTCATTAATTTAGTATCGCTTGCCATGAAGAATGATTTGCATTACAGCATTCTGCGGGATTTCATCTTTACGCATCCCAGTATGAGCGAAGGATTAAATGATTTATTCAAGGCTTTTTAGCATCTTGGGTTTGGCAGTTAAGTGATTAACTTCTATCTTTGCGACCAATCAAAGAGAGAGGGATGAAAACGAAAAGGTACATTGCATACTTTCTGTTCTTCATCAGCATGATTATGCTGATAGTACCTGTCATTCCCCATCATCACCACGAAGACGGCATAATCTGCATGAAAAACGACCTGCCGTCCGACGGGTGCTGCCAGCATCAGGGCCCTTGCAGCGAACATTGCTGCTGCGACACCGGATGTATGACCACCCATTTCTTCCAACAGACACCCAACTCGGACAACAGTAACCTACATCCGTGTTTCGTGTGGGTGAACACATTATTTACCGAACCGCTTCTCAAACTCCTGACTCTGCCCGAGGAAACGGGCATCAGGCAAGAGTTTGTCTACCTGGAATCTCTTCACGGCACATTCATCACATGTGCCACAGGGCTTCGTGCGCCCCCTTCCGTCCTTGCTTGACCGATAGTTGCCGGAAACGGTTATCCTGCCGGCATAGGAATGTATGCAACCCGGTTGCACCGACCATTCCCTAATTTTGCATTTCCAAACAAGTAAGGACAAAAACAATTATCATGAAGAAAATTCTATTCATGGGAGTCATAGGATTATTCCTGTTAGGCTCCTGCAACAGCAAGTCCGGTGAAGGACACAATCACGAAACGGAAGAACACACCCATGCGGGACATGACCACGAAGGGCACGACCACGAAAACGAAGGTTCCGGACACCACCATGACGACGGACACCACCACGGTGAGGAAACCGTTGCCGCACATAGCGACGAAATCATATTGCCCCCGGCCAAAGCGCAGGCTGCCGGAGTAGCCGTAAGCACCGTCGAACCGGGCGTTTTCAATCAGGTGATCAAAACCAGCGGGCAGGTTATGGCCGCACAAGGCGACGAAAGCGTTGCTGTAGCTACCGTGGCAGGTGTCGTTTCTTTTCACGGAAAAGTCATAGAGGGCATGAGTGTCGGCAAAGGTACTCCCCTCGTGGTGCTTTCGTCCAAGAATATGGCGGACGGCGACCCCGTACAAAGAGCGCGCATCGCTTACGAAACAGCCCGAAAAGAGTATGAACGGATGAAAGAACTTCTCCCCAATAAAATCGTTTCGGAGAAAGACTTTGCTCAAGCCCGACAGACATATGAGAATGCCCGTATCAGCTATGAAGCCGTTGCCAAGAACCATTCGGCCCAAGGGCAGGCGGTAACCTCTCCCATCAGCGGATACGTGAAAAACCTGTTGGTAAAGGAAGGCGATTATGTAACCGTGGGACAGCCGCTCGTAAGCATCACTCAAAACCGCAGACTGTTCTTGCGCGCCGATGTTTCGGAAAAATACTATCCGTATCTCCGCACCATCGGTTCCGCCAACTTCTGTACTCCCTACAATAATAAGGTATATACACTGAAAGGCCTGAACGGCCGCCTGCTCTCTTACGGAAAGGCATCGGGCGACAACGGTTATTATGTGCCCGTCACTTTTGAATTCGACAACAAAGGGGATATCATTCCCGGCTCATTTGTCGAGATATTCCTGCTCTCCTCGCCTATGGAGAACGTTATTGCACTCCCCCATACGGCTCTGACCGAGGAACAAGGCAGCTTCTTCGTATACCTGCAAGTGGATGAGTAAGGATACAAGAAACAACTGGTCACTCTTGGAGCCGATAACGGCGAACGGGTACAAATCCTTTCCGGAATCAAGGCAGGCGACAAAGTGGTGACTCAAGGCGCTTATCAGGTGAAACTTGCAGGCGCTACCAATGCAATTCCGGCACATAGCCACGAACACTAAACAGTACAGTCATGTTAAACAAGATAATACATTTCTCTCTTCAGAACCGCATACTGGTGCTGGTGGCATCGGTACTGCTGCTGATAGGCGGTACGTATACCGCAATGCACACGGAAGTGGATGTGTTTCCCGACCTGAATGCGCCAACCGTGGTTATCATGACCGAAGCCAACGGTATGGCAGCCGAGGAAGTGGAACAGTTGGTTACTTTTCCTGTTGAAACGGCTGTAAACGGTGCTACGGGAGTACGCCGGGTACGTTCTTCTTCCACCAACGGGTTTTCCGTTGTATGGGTTGAGTTCGACTGGGAAACGGATGTCTACCTGGCACGCCAGATTGTAAGCGAGAAACTGGCGGTTGTCAGCGAATCCCTTCCCTCCAATGTAGGCAAGCCTACGCTTGGCCCGCAATCGTCTATCTTAGGCGAGATGCTGATTGTAGGACTTACCGCCGACTCGACTTCCATGCTCGACCTGCGCACCATAGCCGACTGGACTATCCGTCCGCGCCTTCTTTCTACCGGCGGCGTGGCGCAAGTTGCCGTACTTGGCGGCGACATCAAAGAGTATCAGATTCAACTCGACCCGGAACGGATGCGGCATTATGGCGTAACCCTTACCGAAGTGATGAACGTTACGCGTGAAATGAATCTGAACGCCAACGGCGGAGTGCTTTATGAATACGGAAACGAATACATCGTGCGCGGTGTCATCTCCACCGACCGGGTGGAGCAACTGGCAAAGGCTGTTGTCAAATTGCAGGACGGCAGTGTCCAGCCAGCAACTTCCAATGCTCCGTATTCCGCTTCCCCCATTTTGCTGGAAGACATTGCCGATGTACGTATCGGAGCCAAACTGCCGAAGCTGGGTACGGCTTCCGAACGCGGCAAGCCCGCCGTACTGCTGACTGTGACCAAGCAACCCGCCACAAGCACGCTTGAACTGACCGACAAACTGGAAACATCTCTCAAGGACTTACAGAAGAACCTGCCACCCGATGTAAAAGTCAGCACCAATATTTTCAGGCAAAGCCGCTTTATAGAAAGTTCCATCGGCAACGTACAGAAATCACTGTTTGAAGGCGGTATATTCGTTGTTATCGTACTGTTTCTGTTCCTTGCCAACGTACGGACTACCGTAATCTCGCTGGTGACGCTCCCCTTATCGCTGATAGCTTCGCTGCTGGCGTTGCACTATATGGGATTCACCATCAACACAATGAGCCTCGGCGGTATGGCTATCGCCATCGGTTCGCTGGTGGACGATGCCATTGTCGATGTGGAGAACGTGTACAAACGCTTGCGGGAAAACCGGATGAAACCGGAAGCGGAACGCCTGCCGATACTGGAAGTCGTATTCAACGCTTCCAAAGAAGTGCGTATGCCTATCCTGAACTCCACGCTCATCATCGTGGTAAGCTTCGTTCCTCTGTTTTTCCTGAGCGGCATGGAAGGCCGTATGCTTGTACCTTTGGGCATTGCCTTCATCGTGGCATTGACAGCTTCTACGGTTGTGGCACTGACGGTGACACCTGTATTGTGCTCCTACCTGCTGGGCAAAGAAAAGATAAAAGACGAAAAGCATTCCACCGGCGATTCGCCCGTAGCACGCAAGATGAAAGAGTGGTACGGTGCAGCGCTTGCTTTTGTGCTGGGTCATAAGAAGAGCGTATTGGGCGGAACCATCGGTCTGTTTGCAGTGGCGCTTGCCTGCTTCTTCACATTGGGACGCTCGTTCCTGCCGCCGTTCAACGAAGGTTCGTTCACAATCAACATATCATCCCTGCCGGGCATTTCACTGGAAGAGAGCGACAAGATGGGACATCGTGCCGAAGAACTACTGCTTTCCATCCCCGAAATACAAACCGTAGCCCGCAAAACGGGACGTGCCGAACTGGATGAACATGCCTTAGGCGTGAACGTATCGGAAATCGAAGCTCCGTTCGAGCTGAAAGACCGTTCGCGCAGCGAGCTGGTGGCCGATGTACGTGAAAAGCTGGGTACGATTGTAGGCGCCAATGTGGAAATCGGCCAGCCTATCAGCCACCGTATCGATGCCATGCTGTCGGGTACGAAAGCCAATATAGCCATTAAGCTGTTCGGCGACGATTTGAACCGCATGTTCGCTTTGGGCAATGAGATAAAGAATACCATTCAGGACATTCCCGGCATTGCCGACCTGAACGTGGAGCAACAGATTGAACGTCCGCAGCTTATCATCGCTCCCAAACGGGAAGTGCTTGCCAAATACGGCATCTCCTTACCGGAGTTTTCGGAGTTTGTCAACGTATGCCTTGCCGGCGAAACCGTATCCCAGGTATATGAAAAAGGAAAAAGTTTCGACCTCACCGTACGCGTAAAGGATGATTTGCGGGATGAGATGGAAAAGATACGTAACCTGATGCTCGATACCGGCAACGGACAAAAGATACCGTTGAACTATGTAGCGGAAGTACGCTCGGCAATGGGACCTAACACTATCAGCCGCGAGAACGTGAAACGGAAAATCGTAATCTCCGCCAACGTTGCCGACCGCGACCTGCGCAGCGTGGTAAACGACATACAAGAGCGTGTGGACGCCTCGGTAAAACTGCCGGAAGGCTATCACATCGAATACGGCGGCCAGTTTGAAAGCGAACAGGCTGCAAGCCGCACGCTGGCTTTGACTTCATTCATGTCTATCGTAGTGATATTCCTGCTGCTGTACCATGAGTTCCGTAGCGTAAAGGAAAGTGCGATTATCCTTATCAACCTGCCTTTGGCACTGATTGGCGGTGTATTCGCCCTGCTCGTCACAACGGGCGAAGTCAGTATTCCGGCTATCATCGGCTTTATCTCGCTCTTCGGTATCGCCACCCGAAACGGTATGCTGCTCATCAGTCATTACAACCACTTGCAGCAGGAAGAGGGATACGGTGTGTACGACAGCGTGATACGCGGTTCGCTGGACCGTTTGAATCCTATCCTGATGACGGCACTGTCCAGTGCGCTTGCATTGATTCCGTTGGCACTCAGCGGCGACCTGCCCGGCAATGAAATACAAAGTCCCATGGCAAAAGTTATTCTGGGCGGATTGCTGACTTCCACTTTCCTGAACGGTTTCATCATTCCGATTGTTTACCTGATGATGCACGGAAAGAAAGAAGAGATGCATCCGTAATGGCTCCGGACAGCCATCCCGTTATAACGATCAATAAATAATTTAATAACAGAAGATATGAAGCAACTATTTATATTCACCGCCACCATCCTCGCCTGCATGGGGATGAGGGCGCAGGAAACCGGCATTGACTCCGTGCTTCGCCAGATAGAAGCCAACAACAAGGAGTTGCAAGCCAATGCACAACTTATCTCATCACAGAAGCTGGAGAGCAGGACCGAAAACAACCTGCCGGATCCCACCCTCTCATATGCCCATCTCTGGGACTCTAAAAACAGCGGCAAAACCGTAGGGGAAATGGTGGTTTCCCAAAGCTTCGACTTTCCCACCTTATACATAACAAGAGGAAAGATGAACCGTCTCAAAACCGGAGCACTGGATGCACAGGCGGCAACCATGCGCCAGCAGATATTGCTGCAAGCCAAAGAAGTGTGCCTGGACATCATCATGCTGCAACACCAGCAGGAGTTGCTCGATGCACGGCTGAAGAATGCAGAGGAGCTGGCTGCCATGTATGCCAAACGGCTGGCTACGGGAGATGCCAATGCCCTGGAAACAAATAAAATCAATCTGGAACTGTTGAACGTACGTACCGAATCGCGCATGAACAGTACTGCCTTGAACAATAAAATCAAGGAACTGCTGGTACTGAACGGCAACCAGCCGCTTACTCCCGGGCGTCCCTTCCCCGACGGCCCCGCTGTACCTACCACCAAAGCCCTCGGACTGACAGACTATCCCCTGGTTCCGTTGCCAACCGATTTCCATCGGGTATGCAGCGAACTGCTTGCCGCCGATCCCTCTCTGCAATCATTCGACAGCGAAAGCGCCGCAGCCCGCAAGTTCATTTCAGCAAGCAAGCAAGGGTGGCTGCCGAAACTGGAGTTGGGCTATCGTCGCAATACCGAATCGGGACATCCGCTGAACGGTGTTGTCGTAGGCTTCTCTTTCCCGCTGTTCTCAAATAAAGGAAAAGTGAAGATAGCCAAAGCCCAAGCCATGAACATCGACTTCCAGAAAGATAATGCAAGAGTAAAAGCAAGCTCCGAGTTATGGCAGCTCTACGAAGAAGCCCGTAACCTGGACGCTTCCATGCAGGAATACAAACGGACCTTTCAGGAACAGCAGGACCTGACTTTACTGAAACAGGCTCTTGTAGGCGGACAAATCAGTATGATAGAGTATTTCGTCGAAGTTTCGGTCGTTTACCAAAGCAAAACAAATCTCCTGCAACTGGAAAACCAATACCAGAAAGCAATGGCGCGGATATATAAGAACGAACTGTGATGAAGGTGGAATCAAGTCAAGAATGCACTTTCACCACCGTCTCCGGCAAATAGCCGCTACGGATACGCCACTCCTGCGGATAAAGATTATTGGCACGGTTACCTATATTCTTGACAAAGCCGAGAGGCACATGCTTATATGTCAGCAAAACAACTCCGCGAGGGGCTGCATCCGAAAGGGTGACAGCCTCTTTGCGTAAATAGACAATGGCCTGTTCATACGATATTTCTTCACAAGGGAAAGCATCCGATACCAATATCCCGCTCACAGCCAAGGCATGACAGGGAATCCAATCCTTGCCTTTCTGTCCGGCAATCTCCAATCCAGCCTGTACAATACGTAAGGACGACTGCAATGCAGACAGTTCCGGAATATAACATTTTGGGAAAGCGCTGACATTGCCGCCTTTCTGGATAAACTCATACTTATCCGCAGTAAAAATCCACTTCTGCAATATCGCAAGCTGCTCCCTGGAAAGTCCCGGAGTTTGCT
>OOBY01000820.1_pt1 | contig 15162 bp, 13 predicted proteins | sample 1671751 | NCBI WGS metagenome assembly OOBY01 (sample SAMN06348189, study PRJEB24527) | human gut metagenome | biome: human gut; feature: ankylosing spondylitis patient; material: feces | host: Homo sapiens | place: China | collected 2015-10
GCCTCCCCTGCCGTACAGTTTTCACGGATCAGATCTTCCATTATTTTCTGATAATTTTTTTTATTCATCTTTCATCTGTATACATCTGATTAAAAATTTCTTTTCCGGTCTGCGTCCGGAAAATTTGCTGATATGCCTGTTCAATTCCGTGACGATTGACGTCATCTTCATATAAATTGACCAGAAAATCTGCCTCCACCAGAATCTGATAATCCAGTCCTTCGATATTATCATATGTATGATGATGTCCGATCAGATAGCAGATACGGTCGATCAGATAATTTTCAATTCCCACATCGGAAAGCATTCTCTGTGCCACAATCGGTCCTTCCTGCTCCTGCAGCTTTCCGTCACACCGTCCATACTTTTCTTCTGCCGGACGGATTCCAATGTCATGGGTATAAGCGGCTGCTTCCAATATAAAAAGGGATGTCTCGTCAAGCCCTTCTTTTGTTCCGATGATTCTTGCGAAACTATGCACTTTCATGAAATGCTGAATCCGTTTCGGATCTCCGGAAAAAAAGGCGATCATCTGTAAAAACAGCTCATCCAGCTGTTGCCTGCTGTAATAACTACTGTCACTACTGTCCATTGTGTGTTTCTCCTTTATCTAACATCTGCAGTGCAAACGTCGCTGCAATGTAAACAACTGCACATAAAATAATCAATACTGTTTTTTCCCCGGCAACACCGGCACAAAGTTCTGCCAGAATAAGAAGTCCATGCACCCAGAGTTCCGCATGATGCAGCATCACTGCAATAACTGCCTCAATGATAACAAGCAGACACATAGGAACTACCGGAACGTTAAGGACTCTCACCCCTACAATCACCATAATTGCAACAATTGCTGCAAAGGCCAGTAATGTCGGTACCTGAAACGTCTTTTTGTTCTTGTCCATTTTTTACCTCAACCTTTATTCTTATTTTCTTTGTCTGCGCCCATTATACCAATTTCATGCCTAAGAAACAAGCACTTTTTAAAGTAAAAAAGACACGTCTTCCATCGGATACCCGATACAAAACGTGTCTGAAACGAAGCCAATAAGGGGACTCGAACCCCTGACCCACGCATTACGAATGCGTTGCTCTACCAACTGAGCCATATTGGCAAAACGTACTTGTATATAATACCAAAACCGATTCAGAAAATCAACTGTTTTTTCATAAAATTTATATTAAAAAAAGATTGACTTTTCACATGGATTCTGTAGAATAGAAACTGTTGAGTTTATAATCAGTAAACAAAAAATCAACTAACAATCATGTTTCATAAATTTACGGGAGGCATGCCATGGACATTGGACACCGCATGAAAGAACTGCGCATCCAGTACGGACTGACGCAACAGGAGCTGGCGGACCGTGCCGAGCTGACCAAGGGCTTTATCTCACAGTTGGAACGAAACCAGAACTCTCCGTCCATCGGAACTCTTCTGGATATCATCCAGTGCCTTGGTACGACACCAGCAGAATTTTTTACAGATGAAGAGCCGGAACAGATTGTTTTCAAACAGGAAGATTATTTTGAAAAAACCGACGAAGAAAAACACTGCTGTATTGAATGGGTCGTTCCCAATGCACAGAAAAACCAGATGGAACCGGTTCGTCTGACTTTACACGCCGGTGGACGGTCAGAAGTTTATCAGCCCCATGAGGGGGAGGATTTCGGTTATGTAATCACAGGAAACGTCCGTATCCACTATGCCGGACAAAACCAGACGGTACATGCCGGGGAATCTTTCTATTTTAAAGCAGGAAAAAAGCATTATCTGGAAAACACCGGTTCGAAAGATGCCGTCATCATCTGGGTTACTACCCCACCAAATTTTTAAGAGGACAAACGTATGAGTAAACATTTAATTGATTTTATTGGAATTTCCAAATCCTACGATTCCAATCTTGTGTTGGATGATTTAAATCTGTATATCCGGGAGAATGAATTTCTGACCCTTTTAGGTCCGTCCGGATGCGGAAAAACGACAACCCTACGTCTGCTGGGAGGCTTTGAAAGCCCGGACAAGGGACAGATTCTGTTTGACGGACAGGATATCACAGCTCTTGCAGCCAATGAACGGAAACTGAATACCGTTTTTCAGAAGTATTCTCTTTTCCCGCATATGTCCATCGCCGAAAACATTGCATTCGGCCTTAAAATAAGTAGGAAAAGCAAAGCATATATTCAGGATAAAATCAAATATGCCTTAAAACTGGTCAATCTGGAAGGCTTTGAAAACCGTTCGGTCGATTCTCTCTCCGGTGGTCAGCAGCAGCGTATCGCCATCGCCCGTGCGATTGTAAACGAGCCAAAAGTCCTTCTTTTAGATGAACCTCTCGGTGCACTTGATTTAAAACTGCGCCAGAGCATGCAGTATGAGCTCATCCGTCTGAAAGAAGAACTTGGAATTACTTTTGTATATGTCACCCACGATCAGGAAGAGGCTCTGACCATGTCCGATACCATTGTTGTCATGAATCAGGGATATATCCAGCAGATCGGTACTCCGGAAAACATTTACAACGAACCGGAAAACGCATTTGTTGCCGATTTTATCGGACACAGCAATATCATTGACGGAACCATGATAAAAGATGAACTTGTAGAGATTCTCGGTGCCCGTTGGGCATGTGTCGACAAGGGATTCGGCAATAACAAGCCGGTCGACGTTGTCATCCGTCCGGAAGATGTAGAACTGGTCGATCCTTCGGAGGGAACGCTGCAGGGCGAAGTAACCTCCCTGATTTTTAAAGGCGTTCACTATGAACTTGATGTCATGGCCGGCGGCTATGAATGGCTGGTTCACACCACCAGATTTGTTCCGGTCGGCACCAAAGTCGGCATCAAAGTAATCCCGTTCAATATCCAGATTATGCATAAGCCGGAATCTTCCGATGAAAAGGCGGTGGAGATCGATGCGTAAATTCAAACAGCAATTTCTTGCCGGTCCATACCTCATATGGATCATCGGTTTTATCCTCCTGCCGCTTATCATGATTCTTTACTATGCATTTACAAACGGCGATGGCAGTTTTACGTTATCCTATATCACAGCGATAGCAGATGAAACCAACCGCAAAGCCATGGGACTTTCCCTGAGACTTGGAATTATATGCACCATCGTGTGCCTGGTTCTCTCCTATCCGCTGGCAATGATTTTAAATAATATGAAAATCAAAAATCAGGGACTGGTTGTTTTTATCTTTATGCTTCCGATGTGGATGAACTTTATGCTCCGTATCCTGGCATGGAAACTTCTGCTTTCCAAAAATGGTGTAATCAACTCCATTCTCACAGGTTTCGGACTTTCCCGCATCAATATCATAAATACGCCAACGGCAGTTGTCCTTGGCATGGTATACGACTTCCTGCCATTTATGCTGCTACCAATCTACAACTCCATGACACGAATCCGTAAAGACTGGATTGAGGCGGCCCGTGATCTGGGTGCCGGAAATGTAACCATCTTTTTAAAGATTATCCTTCCGCTTACCGTATCCGGAATCATCAGCGGAATCGTCATGGTATTTGTCCCGTCACTTACCTCGTTTGCAATCTCGCAGGTATTAGGCGGTGGTCATGTTCTTTTAATCGGAAATGTGATCGAACAGGATTTTATGCAGGGTATGCAATGGAATGCCGGAAGCGGTCTTTCCTTTGTTCTTATGATTTTTGTGATTGCAAGTATGACTATTGTAAATATATTTGATAAAGAAGGGGAGGGAACATCCATATGTTAAAAAAATGTGCATCCCGGATCTATATGGTCCTGATTTTTGCCTTCCTTTACCTTCCGATTATTGTGTTGATTGCTTTGTCTTTCAACGATTCCCGTTCCAAGGTAAAATGGGGTGGCTTCACGCTCCGGTGGTATACCGGCTGTTTTCAGGACGAAAAGATTATGACTGCATTTGTCACAACTTTGCAGGTCACTTTCCTGTCCGCAATTATTTCCACACTGATCGGAACACTTGCCGCGCTCGGCATAGCCGCCATGAAAAAACGGCACCAGACCATTTATCTCGGCGCGACCAATATTCCGCTTCTGAATGCGGATATCGTAACCGGTATCTCCATGATGCTTTTGTTTGTGAAATTTATCGACCTCGGATTTGTGACGGTTCTTCTGGCGCACATTACTTTTAGTATTCCTTATGTTATTTTAAATGTGCTTCCGAAAATGAAACAGACAAACCGCAGCACCTATGAGGCGGCACTTGATCTCGGAGCAACGCCGCTGTATGCATTTTACAAAGTCACCTGGCCGGAAATCCGTCCCGGTGTGTTCTCCGGATTTATGATGGCAGTCACCATGTCACTGGATGATTTTTCCATCACCTATTTTACCAAAGGAGCCGGGGTCAATACCCTCTCCACCATGCTCTACACAGAACTTCGCAAAGGAATCAAACCGGAATTGTATGCACTTTCCACGATTCTGTTCTTTGCCGTTCTGCTCATTCTTCTTGCCGGAAATGTTTATCCGGGGAAGAAGCGTGTTGCAGCCAAATAAATTATCCATTGGAATTTTATTCCAGCCGAAAGGAGTCCTATTATGAAAAAAAGAATTTTCTCTGCCCTCTTAATTTCTGCTCTGGCAGTCAGCGCACTCACTGCCTGTGGGGGATCTTCCTCTGCGAAAAAAAGCGGACAGACCTTAACCGTTTTAAATTACGGAAAATATATCGATGAGTCTGTAGTCAAACAGTTTGAAAAAGAAACCGGTATCACCGTCAAATACGAAGAATATGAAAGTCCGGAAGAAATGTATACCAAATACAAAGCCGGTTCCATCAACTATGATGTAATCTGCTCTTCCGAATATATGGTTGAGCGTCTGATCAACGAGGGCGAAGTTCTCGAAGAAGATTACGATGCCATGGACAACTACAAAAATCTGGATCCAACGATCCTTGATATGTCTGCTTCCTATGACAGGAATCACACCTATTCCGTTCCATATTTTTACGGGACTCTTGGCCTTCTCTACAACAAAACAACCATTGATGCCAAAACCGTATCAAGCTGGAACTGCCTGTGGGATCCTACCTATGAGGATGAAATCATCATGGAAAATTCCGTCCGTGATACGTTTGCCCCTGCACTGATCTCCAAAGGGTATTCCTTAAACGATACCGATGAAAATCATCTGCGGGAAGCCCTCGACATATTAAAAAAGCAAAAAGATGATAAAATCGTATATGCCTACTATGTAGACGAGACAGCCGATGCCATGATCGGAGAAGAAGCCTCCATCGCACTGTGCTACTCCGGCGAGGCTGCACTGGCCATGGCAGAGAACGACAATCTGGATTATTCAGTTCCAACAGAGGGATCCAACCTCTGGATCGATTCCTGGCTCATTCCAAAGTCCTGCACTAACCAGACCAACGCTTTAAAATTCTTAAATTTCCTGTGCAAGGATGATATCGCAGAAAAGAATTTCGAATATGTGCAGTATGCCTCTCCGATTACATCTGTGGTAGAAAATCAGGACGCTGACGTAAAAAATAACGAAGCTATCAATCCTTCCAGTGACACGATAAAAAGATGTGAAATCTATAAAGCATTAAGTGATGATGATTCCGCCAAGTACACAAAGCTGTGGCAGGAACTTCTCTCTTATTAAAAAACCGAGAAAAATGATTGCAATTTCAGTCAAAACATGCTAAAGTAAATCCACGGTGTCTGGTTAACACCGTGGATTTTTCATCTTCGGAAACGGTCATTCCGAAATTTCCCATATATACATTTGTTTTCAATTACATATGAACTATCAGGAATTTTTAACAACGATCCGTACACAGCTTTCTCTGCGTATCGAGACAGGTGTCACTTTAGACATTCGTTCCTTTACCAAAAATAACGGAACACATTACGATGGTCTGGTACTTCTCCATCCGAAGAAAAACGTGTCACCTGCGATCTATCTGATGCCATACTATCATCGCTATCTGGAAGGGGTATGCCTTGAAGAAATCTGTGAAGATATTCTTCATACCTATCAGGCGCATGCCCCGGAAGAAAATTTTGACACGTCCTACTTTACCGATTTTTCCCGTGCCAGCGAGCACATTGTCATGCGTCTTGTAAGCTTTGAAAAAAATCAGGAACTGTTAAAAGAGGTTCCGTTTTTCCGCTATCAGGATCTGGCCGTAATCTTTTACTGTCTGCTCCATGCAAGCGCCGAAAACCAGGCAAATATTCTGATCCACAATCATCACTTAAACCTTTGGAAAACCGACAAAGAAACGCTTTACCGGCTTGCGAAGAAAAACACGCCACAGCTTCTTCCCCCACAGCTTACCCCGATGAGCAGTCTTCTCAAAGAAATGCAGCTCGTCGCGGAAACTCCACTCCCGGAAGCAGCCCCACCACTGTATGTTCTGACCAATACGTACCGGACCAACGGTGCAACCGTTCTCCTCTACGATGACATCTTAAAAGAACTGTCCGATTTGTTTGAAAAGGATCTGATCATTCTGCCAAGCAGTATTCACGAAGTACTGATTCTTGCCGCCGATGAAAACGACAGGCAGAATCTCGACCATTACACCGCAATGGTAAAAGAAGTGAATGCCTCACAGCTTCAAGATGAAGAAATTCTGTCCGACCATGCCTACTATTACTGCCGGCACAGCCATCTGCTGACCATGCCGCAGCCGGTCTGCACTTCATAGATTATATTTCCAGACACAAAATCCCCGCAGAAAAAATTCTGCGGGGAACATCTATTACATTTCTACCAGTTTATCATATAGCTTCTCATATGCATGTGCCGAAGCATTCCAGGAAAAATTGCGATCCATCGCACGATAGATCAGTTCTTTCCATGCGGCCTTTTGTTCATGCTCCACACGATACGCATACCGGACAATATCTGCCATTTCCTGTGCATTAAAATTCGCAAATGAAAAACCACATCCTGTATTTTCATATTCATTGTATGGTTCTACCGTATCCCGGAGTCCTCCGGTTTCACGTACGATCGGAAGTGTTCCGTAACGCATGGCAATCATCTGTGCCAGCCCGCATGGTTCAAACATGGAAGGCATCAGCAGCACATCACTTGCCGCATATATATGGTGCGAACGCTCCTCGGTAAATCCGATATGTACGCTTACCTTGTCCGGATACTTACTCTGATAATGGTGGAACATATTTTCATACTGGCTCTCTCCGGAACCAAGAACCACCAGCTGTATATCCATTTCGGTTAAAAGTTCATCCAATACGCAGCCAATCAGGTCAAATCCTTTCTGGCTGGTCATACGCGATACGATTCCGATCAGGAAAGCATCCTCCCTGACTGGAAGCCCAAGTTCTTTCTGTAATGCAACTTTGTTTTCTTTTTTCCCACTCACTGCATCTTTTTTCGAATAATTTACCGGAATATAAGGATCTGTCTGTGGATTATATTCTTCATAATCAATTCCGTTTAAAATACCATAAAGGCGATCCTTTCGGGCAGTCATCAGACCACTTAAGCCCTCTCCCCCTTCTACGGTCGTAATCTCATTTGCATACGTCGGGCTGACGGTAGTAATATAATCTGCATATACCACGCCACCCTTTAAGTAGTTTGCTTCGCCATAAGATTCCAGTTCATATGCATTGAAAATGTGTGCCGGGAGTCCTGTAATATCCATAATCTCCTGAATTCGCCAGCGTCCCTGAAACTGCAGGTTATGAATCGTAAACACGGTTTTGATTCCCGCATAAAAATTATCATCTCCAAATACCGTATGCAGAAACACTGGAATAAGTCCTGTCTGCCAGTCATTGCAATGGATAATGTCCGGGGCAAAATCAATATACGGCAGACTAGCAAGTACTGCCCTGGAAAAATATGCAAACTTTTCCACATCTTCATAGATATTGTTGTATGGAGATTCTCCTGCAAAATAAAATTCATTGTCCACAAAATAAAAGTGAACTCCATGATATTCCGACTCGAAAATTCCAACATACTGCCTGCGCCAGTTCAGATTTACATAAAAATGGCACAAAAATTTTAAATTTGGAAGAAATGAGCGATCCATGCAGGCGTATTTCGGAATAACTACCCGCACATCATACTCTTTTTTGTCAAAATATTTCGGAAGTGACCCAACAACATCGGCAAGACCTCCGGTTTTCACGTATGGAACTGCCTCTGATGAAACAAACAGAATCTTCTTCATACATAACACTCCTTTACTTACTCTTCATCTGTAATCGTATTTTGTCCGTAATAAGAGCGATAAATTCCGAGTTGGTCGGTTTTCCTTTTCCATTGCTGATCGTATATCCGAACAGATCATCCAGCGTATCCATCTTGCCACGGCTCCACGCTACTTCAATTGCATGACGGATGGCACGCTCGACACGGCTTGGTGTCGTATCAAATTTCTTTGCGATCCCCGGATATAAAATTTTCGTAATAGAATTTAACATGTCCATATTCGTCACAGACATGATGATTGCCTCCCGCAAATACTGGTATCCCTTGATATGTGCCGGAACACCAACCTCATGAATTATCTCTGTGACATCCTCTTCCAGTGTCTGTAACGAGTACTTTTCCGGTTTCTTTTCCATCTCAACCGGTCTGCCAATTTCTTTTCGTACTTTGTTTTTTCGACGGTTGAGTGTCTTGATCCGGTCCAAAACAATATTCCGGTCAAACGGCTTCATAATGTAATAATCCGCTCCCCGCTCAAACGCGTCTTCGGTAATCTTTTCATTGCTGATCCCACTGATCATCAGAAATGTTGGCCGGTTCTTTAGTGTATGATCTGCCCTGATCCTGTCAAGGACTGCCAAACCGTCCAGTTTCGGCATAATAATATCCAATAATACAACATCCGGTTCTTTTTCCTTGATCAGATGGCAGGCTTCTTCTCCATCCTTCGCCATCCCGATCAGGTGCAGTTCATCATCACTGGTTACCATTTCTTCCAATAAGTCACGCATAACCTCGTTATCATCTGCAATTGCGACATTTAGTTTTCCCATGTAGGCCTCCTAGAATGTCAAATTCAGTCAAAAATAAGCATACCAGAAAGCACTGTCCGATTTTGTCAAAATTTGTCGATAAATACAGTTAAACTATAGCACAACTGCCAATTTATTTCAATGTCTTATGCATTCTCTTCGAACTGGGAATTATACAAATCTGCATAAAATCCCTTTTGTACCAGAAGCTGTTCGTGTGTCCCCTGCTCTATGATATCGCCATCTTTCATCACCAGAATCAGATCCGCATTTTTTATCGTAGAGAGTCGATGCGCAATGATAAAGCTGGTCCGTCCACGCATCAGATTATCCAATGCCTTCTGAATCCGCACTTCGGTACGGGTATCTACCGAAGAGGTTGCCTCATCCAGAATCAGAATCGGGTTATCCGCAAGGATAGCACGTGCAATTGTAAGAAGCTGTTTCTGTCCCTGGGAAACATTACTTGCATCCTCGTTTAACTCCATCTGGTAGCCACCCGGAAGTGTCTGGATAAAATGGTGGGCATGTGCGGCTTTTGCCGCCTCAATCACTTCCTCATCTGTGGCATCTAAACGGCCATACCGGATGTTTTCCATGATAGATCCCTTAAACAGCCAGGTATCCTGCAATACCATACCAAATGCATCCCGAAGTTCCTGACGGTTAAAGTCGCGGATATCATGCCCATCCACCTGAATGGCTCCGCCTGTCACATCATAGAAACGCATAAGCAGTTTGACCATTGTGGTTTTTCCTGCTCCCGTTGGTCCGACAATTGCAATTTTCTGTCCAGGTGTTACATGAGCGGAAAAATCCCTGATAATGATCTGGCCCGGATTGTATCCGAAACTTACATGGGAAAAATCCACGTAACCATCCACATGGTCGAGATGCACAGCATGTTCAACCGTCAGTTCTTCTTCCTCTTCGTCCAGAAATTCAAATACGCGCTCGGAGGCTGCAGACATCGACTGCAGCATATTTGCCACCTGCGCAATCTGCTGGATCGGCTGAGTAAAATTCCGGACATACTGAATAAATGCCTGAATTTCACCAACCCCGATGGTTCCGCGGATTGCCAGAAGTCCTCCGGAAATTGCCACTCCGACATAACCGAGGTTTCCGACAAACTGCATGATCGGCTGCATCAGTCCGGATAAAAACTGGGACTTCCATGCCGATTGAAACAGAATCTGATTGGTATCTTCAAATTTTTTGATGGTGCTCTCCTGCTTATTATATGCCTGCACCACCAGATGTCCGCCATAGACCTCTTCCACCTGCCCGTTGATATGTCCCAGATATTCCTGCTGCTGGCGGAAATATTTCTGCGAATGTTTGATAATAAACGAAATCAGGATGGCAGATACCGGAAGAATCACAAGTGAAATCAATGTCATAATTCCGGAAATTGAAATCATCATCACAAGTGTTCCGACCAGTGTTGCCACACTCGTAATGATCTGCGTCACACTCTGATTTAAACTCTGTCCAAGTGTATCCACATCATTGGTGATGCGGGATAGCACCTCTCCGTACGTGCGGCTCTCGAAATATTTCATTGGCATGCGGTTGATTTTCTCTGAAATTTCCTTACGCATGCGGTAACAGGTTTTCTGCGTGATTCCTGTCATGATCATTCCCTGTATAAAACTGAATACTGCAGAACAGATATACAGGCCAAGTGTAAACAATAACACTTTGGCAATATAGGTAAAATCAATAGATCCGGTTCCCGCGATCTTTTTTCCGAGACCTTCCACCAATGCATTCGTTGCACGTGCCATAACCTTTGGTCCGGCAACGGAAAAGACGGTAGACACCGCCGCAAAAATCATAACGGCAACGATTGCATACCAGTATCTTCCGAGATAACGAACCAGTTTTTCGATAGAGTTTTTGAAATCTTTTGGCTTTTCTCCCGGCATCATTCCTCTGCCCGAGCCGCCCATCGGACCGTGAGGTCTTCTTGTACGTTGTTCTGCCATCTTATTTCACCTCCTCAGAAAGTCCCAGTTCTTTGGCAGACAGCTGGCTCCTGGCAATCTGCTCGTAAACTTCGCAATTGTGCAGTAATTCCTCATGCGTGCCTTTTCCGACAATCTTTCCATCGTCGAGTACCAGTATCTGGTCCGCATGCAGAATTGTACTGATTCGCTGTGCGACAATGATCACGGTCGTATGTTCCGTCTTTGTCTCAAGTGCTCTGCGGAGTGCCGCATCGGTCTTCATATCCAGAGCGGAAAAACTGTCATCAAACACATAAATCTTTGGATTTTTTGCAATTGCTCTGGCAATGGCAAGCCGCTGCTTCTGTCCGCCGGAAACATTGCTTCCGCCCTGTGCAATCGCACTCTCATACCCATCCTGTTTGCTGTCAATAAACTCTGTTGCCTGCGCAATCTCCGCTGCTTCCTGGATCTGCTCATCTGACGCATCCTCTGCCCCGAAGCGCAGATTGCTTGCAATTGTACCAGAGAAAAGAATTCCCTTCTGTGGTACAAATCCGATATGTTCCCGCAGATCCTGCAATGTATACTTGCGGATATCCGTTCCGTCAAGCGTGATCTCTCCGCCTGTCACATCATAAAAACGCGGAAGCAGGTTGACCAGCGTAGATTTACCACATCCGGTACTTCCGATAATTGCAGTAGTCTTTCCCGGCTCTGCAACAAAATCAATATCCGAAAGCACATCTTCCGTGGCTCCCGGATACCGGAAATTTACATGATGAAAGGCAATCACACCCTCACACTGTTCCATGGCAACCGGCTTTTTCGGATCTGTAATCGTACTTTTTGTGCGTACAACCTCATCTATACGCTCTGCAGCTACACCGGCTCTCGGCATCATGATAGACATCATAGTCAGCATCAGAAATGCCATAACGATCATCATTGTGTAAGTAATAAATGCCGTCATGGAACCAACCTGCATATATCCGCCATCGATCCTCTTTGCGGCAACCCACACAATCAGAAGCGTAATGCAGTACATGATCATCATCATTCCCGGCATCATAAATGTCATAACACGGTTGGTAAACAACTGCGTCTTTGTCAGATTGCGGTTGGCCTCATCAAACCGCTCTTCTTCCCGTTTTTCCCGTCCAAATGCACGAATGACATTTAATCCTGTCAGAATCTCTCTCGAAACCAGATTCAGCCGGTCCACGAGATTCTGCATAATCTTAAACTTCGGCATGGCAAGGGAGGTAAGAAGCATTACAAATCCAAGAATAACAAGCACCGCAAGCGCGATCACCCATTCCATTCCTGCATGGGTCTGTGCAACCTTAATCACACCACCGATTCCAATGATCGGAGCATAAAGAATCATTCGCAGAAATACTGCAGTCACCATCTGAATCTGCTGTACATCATTGGTACTTCTCGTAATCAGGGATGCCGTTGAAAAATGATCCATCTCTGCATTGGAGTACTGTACAACATTGCGGAATGTCTTATCACGCAGATCCCGTCCGATGGATGCTCCCACACGGGAAGCACAATATCCGACAACCACTGCCGCCATAACCATCAGCAGCGCAAAACCAAGCATCTTGGCTCCGGTGGTCCATAAGTAATGTTTCTGAATGGCATCTACATCCACACCTGCATTTTTATCACAGGAGATCGCATAGGTCACACCCATGGATTTCAATGTAGAAGATCCGATCGCATCAATCTGTCCAGACACCTGCTTTCGCATCTCAAGAATCTGCTGATCCGGTACCTGGCCGGCTGCCAGTGCCTGCATCAGCTGCTTCATATCTACCTGCGTCCCATCCGTTCCCATTTTCGCCGTGATAGCCTTCTCGTCAATATCGGACTCCTTCATCTGGGACATCTGATATACCATGACGATCGGCTCCAACAGAGACTCATCCATATCGTCAAGCGTATCCTCTTCACAATTTCTCACATAGTTTCCGTCTTTTTTTTGCTCCTTATAACAGGCGGCAAATGTTTTCTTTTCCCTGCTGGTCATAAAAAGCTGTGCTGACACAAAATCTTCCTGTGTCATTTCTTCCGGAAGAATATGCTCCACTCCGCTGCTCATGATTCCGACATCGATAATATCCGATGTATACTGTGGCAGGGACAGATCACAAAATGCCTGCATCACAAGAAAAGCCACAATAACCAGAATCCATTTCCAGTATGGGAGCATGTTTTTAAATATTTTTCCCATGATTTAACTCCTTTTCATATGCATAGCTTTTATACTATCACGAACTGATTTCCAGAACAATTCCTATTATATAAAACTTTTCTTAAATTAAAATGAAATGTGTGGTGCAACCATGGGCACCACACATTTCATTTTCTGATTTTATACTGCTGGAATTATATAACCGGCCTTCTTCATTTCTTTTGTAAAATCATCGACAGACATTCCTGCTTTTTCTGCACCAATTTCCACTGTAATGATTCCATCCTGTACCAGGGATGCATATGCACGAATCTTTCCCTCGCGCTGTCCTTCGATTCGACCTTCCATACGCTCCTCATTCAATTCATCTGCCATCAAAACACGTAATGCCTCACACATGATCCTTTCACTTCCTTTCCATTCCCGTACTTTCTCCATGTTACTGTTTACAATGACCTGCAGCACGATATCTGCAAGATTCTTCTCCCTTCCCTCAAAGGTACTCGCCTGCAATAAATACTGGCGCAGCAACGATTCCTCCAGCCTGTCGGTCAGTGCCTTGAGCTGTACATGCATATCCACATCCAGTTCCGATGACACTATGATCTGCACCGGGAACATCGCGCCATTGACATAGTAGATTCCTGCTGCTTCTTTTTTATATCCATACCCAGATTTTTCCAGTTCCCCCAGCAGCTTCACCGGCTTGCGGTCTCGAATCAGTGTAATGGTAATCTCCTCTGCCGGAATCTCATCCACATGATTTGGTAATACTTTATACAGGCATGCATACGCAACCGCCTTGTAAAAAGTATCAATGTTCAGCTCATCCTTCGGGGATTTATATTCAAAAATGTTGTGTTTCCGGAAGATCTTCCCGATTTCATTTTTTATTTTGCAGTCCTTCTTTACTTTTACAACCGTACAGTCAATCTGCAAGGGTTTCTCCGTAAGCTGGAACTCATCGGTAAATTCCAGATTTTCTGCATCCTCCAGCAGTTCCAGGCGCAAGGCTGAACAGAATGCCGGATGCCACTGCAGCTTTTGGGACTTTTTCTGATTCTCCTGTTGATTCTTCTCCTGTTGATTCTTCTCCTGTTGATTCTTCTCCTGTTGATTTTTCGTTTGTTCTTTTTCCAAATGTTCTCCTTATATTATATGTGGTTTTTGCTTTTATTTCAACGCACAAAAATTGCAGACTGTTAAACCCTGACCGTCAATCTCCGACCGTCAAAACCTGACTGTCAAAACCTGACTGTCAAAACCTGACTGTCAAAGGCACATCAAGGTTCACATCTTTCACTTATGCAACAAAACAAATGGGATTTTCTGGCAGAAACTGCCACTGAAAAAAGACATGATTACTATACCATATGTTTATGACCGCTGCAAGAAAAAACATCCCGAGCTAGAAAAACAATAGGAAAAACAAAAAGCCATGCAATGGAAAAATCCAATACTGCATGGCTTTACAAAATTAATTTTATACCGCAGGGATTACATAACCTGCCTGCTTCATTTCCTTTGTGAAATCATCGACAGACATTCCCGCTTTTTCTGCACCTGTTTCCACGGTGATGATCCCATCCTGCACCAGGGATGCATATGCACGAATCTGTCCTTCGCGCTGACCTTCAACTCTTCCTTCGCGCTGACCTTCCATACGCTCCTCATTCAATTCATCTGCCATCAAAACACGTAATGCCTCACACATGATCCTTTCACTTCCTTTCCATTCCCGTACTTTCTCCATGTTACTGTTTACAATGACCTGCAGCACGATATCTGCAAGATTCTTCTCCCTTCCCTCAAAGGTACTCACCTGCAATAAATACTGACGCATCAACGATTCCTCCAGATGATTCGTCAATGCTTTTAGCTGTACATGCATATCCGTGTCCAGTTCCGATGATGCAATGATCTGCACCGGGAACATCACGCCACTGACATAGTAGATTCCTGCTGCTTCTTTTTTATATCCATACCCGGATTTTTCCAGTTCCTGCATCAGCTTCACCGGCTTGCGGTCTC
>OOBY01000833.1_pt1 | contig 14834 bp, 10 predicted proteins | sample 1671751 | NCBI WGS metagenome assembly OOBY01 (sample SAMN06348189, study PRJEB24527) | human gut metagenome | biome: human gut; feature: ankylosing spondylitis patient; material: feces | host: Homo sapiens | place: China | collected 2015-10
AAGGCAAGAAAGAGGATTGAGACAATATTCTCACAACTTACAGACCAGTTCTTGGTCATCAGGAACTACGCGAAAATAACGAATGGTTTGTTTGCCAGAATCATTGGCAAAATTAGTGCACTTACCATTCTGCAATACGTAAACTTCATTAACGACAAGCCCATTGGCAGAATTAAGTATGCACTAAATTAATTCCGCCAACAGGTTTAGTAACTTCTTACAGGTGAATACTTGAATTCAAATCGTGGAGAAGTGAATAGACAGTATTACCCGACAGAGCAACTATGACAACGTAACGCCTTTACAAAAAAGTCGGTACACGAAACCCATAGACTAATTGTCTTGACCTAAAAGAGATTGGAATTTTCAGGACTGCCTATCACTTAGATAGAAGTCCAAGGTCTGCTGAAATACATAATTCAAAAATTGAAATTGCTTGACTGCAAATTTAGTAACTTTGCTTGACAAATTAACGAGAAAGAAGAGAAAATGAAAACCGACCGCATAACATCACCTATACGCAAGCAGGGGTTTCGTGCTTCGTAGGACAGTTAAGTGGTAAATTTAAAGTTCAGTTCTTCGTAGGAAGTTCAGTGGTTAAAATCCCTGCCTGCGTATAGCTGAGAACCGTTATTTGATGATGAGGGCTATTCATATAAATGTAGGTTAAATTTTTCTGACCATTTCAAACTGTTGTCCTTTTGGGGTAAGTCCTAATGATGACAAGAAACCAGTGACTGATTCACAATCGCAATCAACATTAGTAAATTTGAGTACATCGCTTTGAAAATGACTGACAGCACTTTTAAGCAAGGACTTACCTATTCCTTTACGCCGGTAATCTTTTGCAACTGCGAGGGATGAAATATCGCCTGATGCCGGTTCAAAGATAACAAATCCGACAAGTTCTTCTCTTTCATAAGCTCCCAATATGTCCAAATTGTCGATTCCGCGTTCCAGTGAAGCCCTGTCATTTTGCCATGAAGGATGAAAATCGAACCAGGCCGTTTGGTTAAGGCAGTTTTTTAAATCCGATGGGAGTATGCGACATGCGGTATGGTTTACTTGCAATACAGGAACAATATCGCTCAGTTTGGCAGAGTAGTAGTTGAAATTTCTCTGTGTTTCAAAGCCTAATTTGCGATATATTTTTATTGCTTTGTGATTGTGTTGCAAAACTTCCAGTACATATTGCCGAACTCCTTGTTGATATATCAATTCGAGGCTGAAAGTGAATATTTTTTGGGTTAGGTGTAATCCCCGGAATGAAGGTACGGTTCCCGTCCCTGTGTCATAGGCCGTCAAGATGTTGTTGTACATGCCTGTTCCGTTAAACACAAAAGAAATCAGCCGTCCTTCGAAAAATGCTCCGAAAGATAGTTGTGGATTGTATCCTCGTCGGTCGAGCATGCGTCGCAATTCATCCGCATTCAAAGAGAAATCATAATCTTTGAATGCGGATGAGAATGCCGCATACAAATCTTTGAAAGAAACGGACTCTAAAGAATGAATGATGATTCCCATATCGGACGGTGTTATGTGTTTGGATTTTTATCACTATTCTCTACGGTTAAACCGTGCTGTTTGAGAAAGCTGAGCTTATCCCAATAACCTCTTTGGAAAACGATTTTATCGTTTTGCACATGGAAGAATCCGCATCCTCGCAACCCGAGCGGATCTTTCCATTCCATGATAGCCCATTCTCCATCCTCGAATATATGCTCAACAATACAAACCATTTTTGAGGTTGCAAATTCATTTACAAACATTTTATGGATAGCTGTTTTTCCTATAACCGGGGTGTTTGCGACTTGATGGTTTATGGCATCCTGAGCGTATAAGTTTGCCAAAGCGACTGCATCGGCGGCGTTGAAGCAGTCAATCCATTCTTGTAGTATCTCTTTTGGCGTCATATTTTTCGTATCTTTTATTCTTTAATATTTAATTGTTGCTTTTTCCTCTATAAGTTAGAATTAGACATTTTTTCTAATTCCTTTTGAAATGATCATCAAAAACAAAATTAGTATTTTTTTCTGTTTTACTGATGATTCTGTAGAAATATTCTCGTTCATATTATTGTGTCATAAGGAACGTGTCAAAAAAGCGGTTTCCACATTACAGCTTTATGGTAAAATGAGTTTAACCAACTACATAACGCAATCTGTTGTCGGTACTGTTATCTATTTCCCATTCGTATTCTATTTAGCCCCTTATTGTGGGTATGCAGCAAGTTATCTTATCGAATTCACTCTCTTTGGGAGTCAAATATGGTTGTGCAAATGGTGGCTGACAAAACATAAACAAGGTTAGTTGGAATGTTTTTGGTATAATGTTTATAAACATAAATCAAGAAAGAATAAATAAATTTAATAGAGGCTGCCCAAAAAGAAAGAAATTCTTGCAATCACTCTTCTACAGATACTTGCAGAGGGGATAAGATTTACTTTTAGACCTTTTGGATAGCCCCTATTAATATTTTATATAAAATTCATAATTTTAAATTTTTATCCCTTTCGATCGGTTTTCATCCTTAAACTGAAAACCCGGACGCCCGATAATGATATGATTGGCAATGAAATTGCCAGACGGACTTCGTTTATCCATCGGGCTGCGAATCTGCGGGACATCATCGGTTTGTTGTGGCGATATGCTCCGTACACCTTCCGCATCTGGCTTGATCTCCTGCCCGTTCTTTTCTTTTTCGGTGACTTCCTGCGCGGGCGGCGCAAGCTCCAACTGTATCTTGCGGTCAAGCGCGGCAAGTTCGGACTTCAACTGTTTCAGTTCGTCCTCTTTCTTCCACACCTTGCCCGCTATCTCCTGCAACTGCGGAACCTCCTTTTCCAGCACCTCGTTCTTCGCCTTATACTGGTCGATGATGGACGGAATCCTCTCCAATGCATTCAGGAAATTACGTGCGGCGGCTACCGGGTCAGCCATCGCCAGATGCCCGTTGTTATAGGTGTATTTGTAATTCCCTTCCACCACGAAGCGATTGTCGGTAAATTCCAGCCCCTCTTTGAGTATCCTCTCGCTGACCACCATTATCGGGAAACCGTAAATCTCCCCGACAGGCTTGTACAAACCGCCCGTCGTGGCGTTCTTGGCTATCTCCTGCAAACGCTTTCCAATAACTTTTTCGTCGGTTGAATCCACGCCGTCCACCTTGACAATATTAAGGCGACTACCTTCCTTATCAGTCTGCACAACGGAAAGAAAACGGTTCCAGTCCTCCGTCATGGCTTCGATGACAGCCGTGTTGTTGCGCAGTTCCCCCGTCTTGGCTTCCAGCTTGAACTCCGAATCGCGCTTGCCCTTGTTGAACGACTTGCGTTCCCCTTCAAGCGATGCGATACGCTTCTCCAGTTTCGCCTTGTCCAAAAGGTCGGTATTGCCGGAGAGCAACGCCATGTACTCCGAGAAGTTCATGCCCGATTTCTCGTCCATAGCCCCCTCATCGATGGTACGTGCGCCCATCGCCCCGCTTTTGAGCTGCGAGATGAACGTCTGCTTGCAGTGCAGCAGGTTGAACTTGTAGCTGTCCAACGACTTTTCCACCGCGTAGATGATGACATCCACATTGTTCCCGGCAAAACGCTTGGCAATCTCGTTGCCCGCCCTAACTCCGCGTCCGTCACGCTGTTGCAGGTCGGATGGACGCCACGGCGTATCCAAATGATGGATTGCGACACACCGTTTCTGCGCGTTCACACCCGTTCCGAGCATGGAAGTGGAACCGAACAGCACGCGCACCGTTCCGGCGTTCATGGCGTCTATCACCCCCTTGCGTGCCTTGTCGGTCTTGCACTCCTGAATGAAGCGCACCTCGCTTGCCGGGATGCCGTAGTCCTCCGTCAGCTTCCGCTTTATCTCGCTGTACACGTTCCATCCGTCGCCCGGCTGGTATGTTCCCAGATCCGAGAACACGAACTGCGTGCCTTTCTGCGCGTCGTATTTGTGGTAATACTCCGCAATCGTCTTGGCGCAGTGGGAAGCCTTGTTGTCGGGGTGGTCCTCATAATGCGGGTCTATCATGCGCATGTCGAGAGCCATCTTCCGCGCGTAATCGGTGGCGATAAGCATCTTCGCCTTCTCCTCCGTTTCCGACAGGGGCGGTCTGCCCAGCAGCGTGGCGTCACCCGTCTTGGCGAACTGCATCAGCTGTTTGATGAAATACTCTTGGTCGGGCGTGGGAGGTATGTGATGCAGTATCTCGTTCTTACGCGGACGATCCACACCCACGTCCTCCGCCGTGCGGTAATCGGTAATCTCGTTGTAGAAGGCGGCAAGCTCCGGCACTTTGATGAAATATCGGAAACGCTCCTTCTGAACCACATTGTTCGTCACGTTGAACTCGAAGTCGGTTGTCTTTTTGGCGAAAATTGCCGCCCATGCGTCGAAGCATCGGATATCCTGCCTTTCCAATTCCTTCGGACGCAGATACTTGAAGAGCAGGTACAATTCCGTCAGACTGTTGGAAATGGTTGTGCCGGACAGGAACGTAGCCCCCAAGTCCTTGTCCGTGCGCTCCTGTATAGTTCGTATGGCAAAAAGCATATTCAGGGCTTTCTGGCTTCCTTCCGAGTTTCCCAACCCCGCCACACGGTCATGCCGGGTGTTGAAAGTCAAGTTCTTGAATTGGTGGCTCTCGTCAATGAAGATGTGGTCGATGCCCATCTGCTTGAAGTCCACTACGTCATCCGTGCGGGATTTGATGGCGTGTTCCACTTTCTCCAACTTCGCCACAAGGTTGTGCTTGCGTTTCTCCAATCCTTTCAGCATCGCCCGCGACACGTTCTTGCCCTGCTGCCGCAGCACTTCAAGGTTTTCCTCCACCGTGTCAAGCTCCGCTTGCAGGATGCGCTGTTGCAACTCCGGCGACTGTGGTATCTTGCCGAACTGGTCGTGCGACATGATGACGCAATCGTAGTCGTTGTTCTTGATGTTGTTGAAAAAACGCACGCGGTTGGCAGTCGAGAAATCCTTTTCCGAAGCGTAGAGAATCCTCGCATTAGGATATGCCGCCTGATAAGTGGCTACTATCTCCGCCACGTTCGCCTTCAAGCCGATAATCATCGGCTTGTGCGCCAAGTTCAGACGCTTCATTTCATGCGCTGCAATACACATTATCAGTGTTTTACCTGTTCCAACTTCGTGGTCACAGATCCCGCCTCCGTTCTGTTTTATCATCCAGACGCAATCCTTCTGCGACGGATAAACGCTTTGAATACCCCGGCTTGCCAATCCTTTCAGATTGAGGTCGGGAAACGTCTGGTGCGAACCGTCATACTTCGGTCGCACGAAACAGTTGAACTTGCGGTTGTACATTGTCGTCAGCCGTTCCTTGAACTGCGGCGACTGCTCTTCCAGCCATTCCGAGAACCCGTTACGGATTTCGTCAATCTTGGCGTTGGCGAGCTGTATGCCCTCGCTGTCGCGCACCTTGATGTCATTGCCATGCTCATCCTTGCCGATGGACTTCATCATGTCGGGGCAGGTGTTGTGCAGGGCGTGTTTCAACAGGTGCATACCGTCATAGTTCCGGTAATAGCCCTTCACTAAAAACTCGTCCGTGATTTTCATGGTGCGGTAGCCGCACGCCACCGAATACTCGTCCATGCTTGCGGAGTAGGCGATTTTCACGTCCGTGTCGAAAAGATGGCTCATGTAGGCGGCGTACACGCCCGTCGGAATCCAGCGTTCCCCGAAATTGAAGTCGAGGTCCTCGAAGGCGATGCGCGGCGGCTCGGCTTCTTTCAGAGCCAACAACGCCTGCTTCACTTCCGGCATACGCCCGTTTTCTGGGTTGTCACCCATCCATGCCTTGATGCGCTCCGCCTTCTCTATCACGTTCCCGGCGATGAACCTGTCCTTTATCTCGTAACCGGTTACGAGCGGGTTGTAGAAGATGCGTCCTTTGAGGGCGTCAAGCAATCCCTCTTCCGTGCTGTCGGTTATCTCCCGCATATAGTCGAGATTGACCGTGCCGAACTTGTTGAGCGATGCGGAGAGTGCCTCTTCGGGAGAGCTTACGTTGGCATGGCTCTCCACCGAGAAGGAAACGGGACGCTCGAAGATGTCCGCCTTGACGAACCTGCCGTCTTCCGCACGTTCCAACGAAAGGATGTCGCGCCCGGCGGCATCCATCATCAACAGTTTCACGTTCTGCTTGGCATTGAGGTTGCCGTAGCGCATGACAAACTCATCGTAGCAGGTGTTCAACGCTATGCGTTGTGCAGACCCTTCATCGTGATACTCCGCCTCGTAGCGGTAAAGCCGCTCGTATGAATCACGGAGTGACACATACAACATCGCTTTCTCCTTCTGGTAGCCAGTCAGGTCAAGCGGTTGGAATGTCGCGCCGTAAGGCGTGAGGTCTTTCAAATAACCGAGATTGCGTGAAGCATCCAGTACCATAGAGCCGTCACGATAGTGCGGCTCCAGCATGCCGTTGAACGGACGGGGAGAAAGGTCGAGAGGTTCCTCCTCCGGTTTTTCCGCTTCCATTTCGGGGAAAAGGGAGGTTGCAGCCGTTTCCGTTGCGTGAGCGGCAGGAGTGGCGGCAACTTCCGGCTGCGTTTCGGGTTGCCGTGTTTCCTGCTCCGGTGCGGCTTTCACGTCCGGGACATGCTGCCGTTTCTCCTGATGCTGTGCCGCCAGCCTGCGAAGCTCCTTGCGTCGCTCCGGCGTGAGGTCCATCATCATTTCATAGAAGCCGTTGATGGGCGGGTTGGTATCCCAATCCAAAGTGGCGTAAATATCATCCGGATCGGCTTTGGCTGCGACACTCACCGGCTTTGTTTCTTGGCTGTCCCTGTTCTCCGTCGGTGGTGCGGCAGACGGCTGTGGCGGTGCGGTCGTAACCTTCGGCGTAACCTGCGCCTGCGGTTTGGGAGGCATACGTCTTGCCGGGCTTTCCTTTTTCGCCGTCTTTTTCTTCTTGGAGGGTGCTTCCTGCTTGCGTACCTCCTCGGTCATGCCCCAGAGGTCGAGCAGGGAGAGCTGCACGCCCTCCGAATAATCGGGACGGTGCGGCTCTATCTCCGGCTTTTCTTCCTCCGGCTGCGGTGTTACCGCTTCGGGCTTGGCTGCCATTTCATTACGTGGCTGTATCTCAGGAGTGACAACTGGTATGGAAATGGTTTCCGTAACCGTGCTTTTCCCCTGTGCCGGATGCAGGCTGTACATTTCATACAGTTCTTTGTCAAACTGATGCAACTCGATTTTCAGATGTTCCCGCAAGTCCTCCGCCATTTGCCCGATGCCGCCCCGGTGCAGGAGTTGATAGGCAGGTTTCCCGTAAGGGTCTGTGCCTCTGATTAAATCCGTATTGGAAAGAGAGCTGATGCTCCATACATACCCGTTCACCGAAGTGCCGATGGGCGTCTGTTCGGTCTGCATGAAAAGTTTCTCGTTGTAGTACAGTTCCCCGTTCTTTCCGCTGTTCTTTTGCAGGATAATCAGGTCGCTGCCCACCTCCGTACCCGCGTTGTCCGTGAAGAGATTGTTCGGCAGGCGTGCGACACCCACCAGATTGGCATTACGCATCATATACTCGCGTATGGGTGCGTTGGACGGTGCGTCCAGCACCCCCTGCGAGGTGATGAACGCCACGATGCCGCCCTCACGCACAGCGTCAAGGCTTTTCAGGAAGAAGTAGTTGTGTATTGCCTTCGGTGCGGAACGCCTTGCCGGGTCTTGGCTTCCTGTAAACTCCGGGTCGAACACAGCCACGTCGCCGAACGGGATGTTCGAGATGGCAAGGTCGAAATAATCCGTGAAGGGCTTCTCTATCTTCTCGAATCCCTGCACCCTTACCTTTTGGTCGGGATGCAGGTGTCCCAATATCTTGCCCGTCATCAGGTCTTTCTCGAAAGCCATGATGTCCGCGTCCGGCTTGTTTTCCAGCACGGCATCCACGAATGCGCCCACGCCCGCCGACGGCTCCAACACACGGTCGGGACGTATGCCGTGTTCATGCAGAGCCTCCGCAATCGTGCCGGTTATCTCCGGCGGTGTGTAGAATGCGGTCAGCACGGACTGCTTCATGGCATCCGCGTACCGCTTGTACTCCGTATCGTCCTTGCTGTTTTCACGCACCAGCCTGTGCAGTTCCACCGTAGGGGCAAACAGTTCGAGGTCCGATTTCGCCCAATGCACGGCATCCGTCAGTTCCTTTGCCGGGTTCAGTATGCACTTCAACCCGCCGAAACCGCAATACTTCCGAAGTATGGCTTGTTCCTCGGCGGTTGCCGTCCTCCGTTCCCTGTCAAGGATGAATGCCGTCCGTATCGCCTCGATGTTGTCCCGCAGCCGTTGTTTGCGGTTAAACGCCATATTCCCCGATATAAAGGACGACGGCTCCCGTCAGCTCCGTGTAGAGCAGGTCGTATTCGGGCGACAGGGCGAAGTTGTCGTCCGAAAGATCATAGGCGGAGAATACGTTGCCGACAGGCGGCAGCAGCTTTCGGATGAAGGCTTCGCGTTTCTTTTCCGGCACTTCGTCGGCAAACTCGTTTTCCACGACTTCGCGGAGGATGGCGTACTTGGAATAGCGAAGACCACGCAGGAGCGTGTCCATCGCCAACTCCTGCGCCCCCTCGGACGGATAGCCTTCGAGCCGCGCACGCTCATACGTTTCGGCGGCACGGTCGGCACGTTCCCGGATGAAGGCATCGTCGGAAGCCTGTTCAAACCTGTTCGTGCGGAGATAGTCCAGCAGGTACAGACCGTAATAGGAAAAGTCGGTCTGACCCTCGTTTTTCTTCTTGTTGTTCATTACTTTGGATTTAGCGGATTGATAATTAACGGGATAATCGGTTGGAAAAAGGAAGAAAAAGGCACTCGGTATCCCTCCGAGTGCCACCACTAAATCCAAAGTATGAGTGTAATCCGGTATCGAAGAACAATTCATTACTCTGAACAAGTGGCAAAGTTAATACTATTTCTTCCGTCCTGAAAATTTCTTGTCCTTTTTAGCCTCCGGGAACACAAAAGTCGTGTTATATTCCCCGTCAAAGGCGACAACAGCATCGAAACTCTTGCCCTGTTTGCTCTTGAACCCTTTGAGCAGCTTGGTATGCCCTTCGGTGAGCAGGTCTTTGATTTCATCGTCGGACAGGGTGCGTCCCGCTTTCAGCCGGAACACGGGCAGTCCGCACTCCGTGTTGTCGCAGCGTACCACCTTGCCGTAGAACCGCATCCTGCCCGTGCCACACTTGGGACACGCGCAGCCGGAGTCACGGCTGCCGAAGAGCTTGTCGCACGAGATCAGTTCGGAGGTTATCTCACGTGTGTACGCCTCTATCTCCTTGCGGAAGGTGTCGTCGGACAGTTCCCCGCGCTCGATACGCGCCAGCTCCTTTTCCCATTCGCCCGTCATGGCAACATCGGCGATGCGCATCGTCTTGACGACGGAATTGAGGGCAAGTCCTTTTTCGGTGGGAACAAGCGACTTCTTGCAGCGTTCCATGTAACCGCGCTTGAAAAGCGTTTCGATGATGGAGGCGCGTGTGGCGGGAGTACCGATGCCACAGTCCTTCATCGCCTGCCGCAGTGCGTCGTCCTCAATTTCCTTGCCCGCCGTTTCCATTGCCGAGAGCAGGGTGGCTTCGGTATGCAGCGGCTTGGGTTTGGTCTTTCCTTCGGTAATGGACGAGCCTTTCGGTGTCAGCGTGTCGCCTTCCTGCCAGCCGGGGATGGTAATTTCCTCTTTTTCCTCGCCATAGACGGCACGCCATCCGGTTTGCTTCACGACGCTGCCTTTTACGGTAAACTCCACTCCGGCACATTCCGCCGTGACAGTGGTCACATCCTTGACGCATTTCTCAGAGAATGCCTCGACCATGCGCCCGGCAATCATCTGATAGATGGTATTGTCCTCTTTGGAGAGGAAGAGCGGTTTCTCACCCGTGACGAGCAGGGCATGGTGGTCTGTCACCTTGCCGTCGTCCACGCTGCGGCGTGTCGGGGCGGCTTTTGCCCGCACCTTGTCTTTCCATTCGGGCTGTGTGCCGATGAAAGCGAGCAGTTTGGGAATTTCGGCAAACACGTCTTCGGGGATGTAGCGGCTTCCCGTTCTCGGATAGGTTATCAACTTCTTCTCGTAGAGCTTCTGCGCGATTTCAAGCGTCTGTTCCGCCGTGAAGCCGTGCTTGGCGTTGGCTTCTTTCTGGAGCGTGGTCAGGTCGTAGAGCAAGGGAGTTTCCTCCGTCTTCTCCTTGCGCTCGGCTTTCGTGACAGTGGCGCAACCTGCCGCCTTTACCTTATTATATAGTTCCATCGCCGGTTCTTTCTCTTTCCATTTCTCGGAGGATGAGAATTTCACGACTTCGCCGTCGCAACCGTCCGTTGCGATATGGAGCTGCCAGAATGCTTCGGACGTAAAGCGGCGGTTCTCCCAGTAGCGTTCACATACCATAGCCAACGTTGGTGTCTGCACCCGCCCCACGGAATACGTGCCGTGTCCGGCGGCGATGGATAACGCCTGTGTGCCGTTGATGCCCACGAGCCAGTCGGATTCGCTCCGCGCTTTGGCGGCGAGGTAGAGGTTGTCGTATTTGCTGCCGTCTTCGAGTTTCCGCAGTCCCTCGCGGATAGCTTTGTCGGTGAGAGAGCTGATCCACAGGCGCACGAAAGGAGTGGTGCAACCCGTATAGTGGTAGAGGTAGCGGAAGATAAGCTCTCCCTCGCGTCCGGCATCGGTCGCCACGATGATATGTTCGCTTGTGTCGAACAGTCTTTTGATGACTTTTATCTGCGACACCACGCCGCTGTCGGGCTTGTAACCTTTCTCCGTCCTGACCTGACGGGGGACGAGCGTGAATGTGTCGGGAATAATCGGGAGGTTGTCACGGACAAATCCGCGCACGCCGTAGCCGTCGGGCATGGCAAGCTGAACGAGGTGTCCGAATGCCCATGTCACGGCATAGCCGCCTCCCTCGAAATATCCTTCCTCTCTCTTTGTCGCGCCCACGATGCGGGCGATTTCACGTGCCACGGAGGGCTTTTCTGCAATGATTGTCTTCATGTTTTCTTGCTTTTTTGTTGATACTTTGGATTTTATTTTGGATTCAGTGGCGGACACGGGATTACATTTTCATGCCTTTGTTGTTCTTCTTTTTCGGCTTCTCCTGCTGCTGTTGCTGGCGGTCGTCCTTTGGGGCGGTCTGACCTTTCTGCAAAGGCTCTTTCAGGTTCTTTGTCGCCTCGTTGGTTTTGCCCTCGTTGTTCACCGCCACCTGTGTGCGGCTCTCGTTGGACGGGGCGACCTGCTGGGCGTTGTCGGGGTTCGTTTCGTAGCGGTACGGGCGGCCCTTCTCCGGGTTGAACTTGATATACATCGTGGCATGGAAGCCCTGCTTGTCGGTCACGTTCTCCAGCTTCACGGCTTTACCCGCCACATAGTCGGCTTTCTGCTGGTCGGTGAAGCTCACGCCGCTCCATTTGCTGATGGGGCGGATGCTGCCGTCCTCGTTCGTCCACGTGTTGCGGCGTTGCTCCTTCTTGGTCTGTGCGGCATTTTCCCCGCCCTGCGCCTGACTTTTCGATGTGTCGCCTTTGGTTTCCTGCGTCTGTGCGGTACGGGGCGACTTGCCGGTTCCCGGCACGAACTCCACGCCGCGCTGCTCCACGTTCACTTGCAGGGTGGTGACGAACTTTCTGCCGTCGTTGCGCTCGATGAGCTTGTCGCGTACGGGCAGTCCGGCGCGGAGCATGTCCCGCTCCTGCGTGGTGATTTCCGTCTTGCCGATGCGCTCCGGGATGCGCACCCTGCTTGCCGGAATGTCCGTGATTTCATTCGTCTTGCGGTCGATGCTGATGTAGGAGGGGATGATTTCGCCCGTTTCCCTGTCCACAATGTCCACGACCCTGCCGAGGTTGCCCGTTTCGCGCAGGTTCTTCCGGTCATCGTCGGAGAATTTGTGTTCCTTGTACTCATCTAACTTCTGCTCCTTGCGGATGAAGTGCGGCACGAGGCTGACATTTCCCTCACCGTCCTTCTTGAAGGAGAGGCGGGCGTCCAGCTCGAATGATTCGCCGCCGAAGGTGGGCTTGACCTTTACCAAGTCGGACTTGCCGTAGTGGAGCATCTTCGTAAGGTCTCCGGACTTTTCAAGGTCGTCACGCTTCACGCCCCATCTGTCCTCCAGCTCCTGCCAGTTGATTTTGCTCTCGTTGATGGGTTGGTAGCCCTGTCTGCCCTGCGTCTGTTGCGGGCTTTCCTGCTGTTCTTTCTGTTGTTCCATGTTTTCCTGTTTTTGAGGTTCTTGTTTCTCTGTCTTTTGTGCCGCCATCTCTTCCTGCACCTGCTGTTGATAAGGGAAGGTGTCGATTTTGTGCGGTGCAAGGATTTGTTTGTTCTGGTACGGATGCTGAAGCAGGTCTTTCATCACGCCAAGCATGGAATCCACTTGGTCTGCCGCGATGCGGTAGAAACCGAAGCGGCTGGGTTCCTTGCACTGCCGGAAGAAGTTCTTGAAGAAGTTGTCCAGCACGTCGCCGTGTCGGTCGAATTGCAGGAAACTCTGCGCGTTCTCAGCTTTCGCAGGGGTACGCTTGGGTGTGTCGTCTGCATTCAGCCCGGCTACCACGCTGATCTCGCCCGTCTTCTCGTCACGGACTACCAGCACGTCCTTTTCGTCTTTTTTCTTTGCCATTTGAAAAATGTTTTAATGGGTTATTTATGAAAGAAATTATGGATACGAGCCTTGTAGAAGGCTATATCTTCTTTTTTGAAGTCCTTGATATGGTTGGAAAGGAATGTCAGCACATCCTCCTCGCTGTAATAGGTTTTCTTGCCCAGTGTCTTGTAGGGCAATGCGCCGACACTGCGGTAGCGTTGCAGTGTGCGCTTGCTTATCTGGAGCAGCATGCACAAATCCTGATTGTCGAAAAGGCGGATGCTTTCCGTGATAGTAGGCTGTTTCCCCTCAGCCTTCATCGCCAGCAGCAGTTCGTCCTGACGGTCGAGCCGTTCCATCAGCTTCTGCATCCAGCCCTCGAAGTTGTTTCGTGTGAGCAGTTCCATGACCTATGTCCTCCTTCCTTTTGGTTTGCCGCCAGTGCGCAGCGTGTGGTTGCGTTTCAATTCCTGCGGTGTCGCCGCGTCCTCGTTGACGGCACACGCTTCAAGCAGGCGGTCTATTTCCGACTGCCGGTAGCGGCATTTACCGCGAAGCACGACATAACCGATGCGTTGCTCGCTGCGCATACGCTGGAGGGTGCGGGTACTCACGTTAAGCAGGTGCGCCGCCTCGCGTGTGGTGAGCAACCTGTCGGGCGATGCCGCTTTCTTGTCGCCGGAGGCGGCACGGACGTGTGCCGCAATCTCCGCTATCTGTTCCGTCAATGACCGGAAGGCGGAACTTTCCATCGTTATCACTTTCATATTCAGTCCTTTCTTTTTGTTTCTGCAGCAAAAATCGGCAATAAACAAAAGGGGCTTTAACAACTCACTACGTGACTCACGTAAGATTTTTACGGAAGATGGCTCCGTAACCCGGTCAAACGGCGCAACAGGCAGCCTTTCAGCGGAAAACGGCACGTGTTCAGGACCGTACCGTTACCTTTGCGGGCAAACCGATAATTGCATGAATATGGAAATAGTATCTATCGAGAAAAAGACTTTCGAGATGATGGTGGCGGCATTCGGCGCACTCTCGGAGAAGGTCGCCGCCCTGAGGCGCAAAAGCGACACGGGGCGCATGGAAAGATGGCTCACGGGCGAGGAGGTCTGCGGGCAGTTGAGAATAAGCCCGCGCACGTTGCAGACGCTGCGTGACAGGCGGCTTATCGGCTACTCGCAGATAAACCGCAGGTTCTATTACAAGCCGGAGGAGGTCAAAAGGCTCATTCCGCTTGTCGGCACGCTCTATCCCGGCGGAAAATGATTTGATTTTTATTATTCACAACCCACTGAATCCGAAGTTATGATGAACGAGAACAATGAAGTGTTTACGATGGAGGACGAGCCGCTTGCCACCGTCGTGCAGAACATGCGCAAAGGCTCGAAATGGCTCTCCGCCTTTCTGGAAAGTTACCGCCCGCCGTTGGACGGGGAGCGTTACCTGACGGACAGGGAGGTGGCGGAACTGCTCCGTGTCAGCCGCCGCACCTTGCAGGAGTACCGCAACAACAGGGTGCTGCCCTTTATACTTTTGGGAGGGAAGGTGCTTTACCCCGAATCGGGGTTGCGTGAACTATTGGAGGCGAACTACCGCAAGCCGATGGAATAAGGCGGCTGCATGAAAAAAGGAAACGGGCAACTCCATACGGGCTGTCCGTTTCCTTTTTCTTTTTTCTTTTTATGCGTGTTTAGCAATACCCGGCTTTTCCGTTCTGTATGAACATCACGTATGCCTGCCGCTTTTCCTTCGAGAGTGCCTTGCCCACCAGCCACGTGCGGAACACGTGTGCATGGTAGGTGTTCAGCCGGAAGGCGATGGGGATGATGATTTCCAGCGAATACACGTCGGCTGAAAGCCCGTTTTCAAGCCGCATGTAGCGACACACCTCGTAGTCGTTCAGCACGTCCGGCTTGCGGACGGCTCTGATGGCGGCGTTCACTGCCGGGACGCCCGTGTGGAACAGTCCGGCGATTTCTGTGGAGGTCATCCATATCTCGTTACCGGTTACGCTGACCGCCTTGTCCTCTATGATGATTATGTCACGTTTCATGGCTTTTCTTTTTAGATGGTGCAACCTGCAAATTCCTCGATGCCGTTCAACCTTGCGGCAAGGTTCTCCATGTCTTGGTTGAGCTTTTCTTTGGTGATTTGTAGGCTCGGCAAACAACGCCTTTCCGCTTTACAGCGGTAGGTTTTCGCTTACCT
>OOBY01000852.1_pt1 | contig 14451 bp, 10 predicted proteins | sample 1671751 | NCBI WGS metagenome assembly OOBY01 (sample SAMN06348189, study PRJEB24527) | human gut metagenome | biome: human gut; feature: ankylosing spondylitis patient; material: feces | host: Homo sapiens | place: China | collected 2015-10
CCGAGCAGGTGATGCCCTGATTGCCGCTGCCGGAGTTGATGATGACCGGCAGCTCACAGCCGTTCATGCGGGCATCCGAACCGGCGGCCGCCTTGGCCTTGGCCCGGATAGACACATCGTTGCCGTAGGTAGAAAGCAGTACCTGGCCGATGTTCGCGCCATAGTCGCCCAGAAGGCCCTCCTCTGCAATGGCGTTGTTATAGCGGATCTGACGTTCCAGCAGGTCCGCCACATCCTGCAGGTCGGCCGTCTCGGCAAAGTCCCAGATGTCCTTCATGTTCAGCAGGCTGCGGTCGGCCCGGCTGTCCCGCCGGGCCTCCTCGTTCAGCAGCGGCTTTTCGTAGAGCACCCGGCCATTCTTTTCGATCAGGCAGATGTTGGTGTGAAAATCTGCAATGCGCACCTTTGCGTAGGAATCCCCGCTGCGCTCGGTAACGATGATATCGAACACATGCCCCTGCTCGATGTGCTGGATGGAAATGGGCACCGTCTGCAGATAGTCCCGGATGGCAGCCTTCTTGTCCTCGCTGACCTCGGAGATGACTTCCAGCTCTCTGTCTGCCGAACCGGCAATGATGCCCGCTGCCACAGCGGCTTCCATGCCTTTCAGGTGGCCGGTGTTGGGCACGATGACGCTCTTCACATTCTTAATAATGCTGCCGCTCACCTGCAGCTGCACGCTCTCGGGCAGTGCGCCCAGCACCTCGCGTGCCCGGGCCGCAGCATAAGCCAGTGCAATGGGCTCTGTGCAGCCCATTGCCGGGATGAGCTCCTCTTTTAATATTTCCACATACGCCTGATAGCGCGGATCACTGCGTTCCATGACGGGTCCCTGCCTTTCCTGTCGATTCGATATTTACCAACAGGAATAGTATACTATAGAACCCGCGCAATGTAAAACAAATTCTTCCCCGCCCGCAGGGCCGGCTATTGCAAAGCGCAAACCGCAGAAGTAGAATAGGAGCATCCAAACCGATAAATCCATGGAGGGTCTTCCAATGATCGAAAAAGAAGTACAGGAGCTGCTGTCCTTCATTGACGGCAATCCTACCGCATACCACACCACTGCATCCGTCCGGAACATCCTGCTGAAGGAGGGCTTTTCCGAGCTGCTGGAGAGCCGCCGGTGGCAGCTGGAACCCGGCAGGAGCTATTTTGTCTGCCGCAACGGCTCCAGCATCCTTGCATTCCGCATGGGAGAACAGCTGGAAAACTACAGCTTCAACGTGGCCGCTGCCCACACGGATTCCCCCTGCTTCCGCATCAAGGAAAACGCCGAGATCCATATGGGCCGGAAGTACACCAAGCTGAACACCGAGGGCTACGGCGGCATGATCTGCTCCACATGGATGGACAGGCCGCTGTCGGTGGCAGGCCGCATACTGATAAAGGAGAACGATGCCATCACCTCCCGCCTGCTCACGCTGGACCGCGACCTGCTGATGATCCCCAGCGTGGCCATCCATATGAACCGCGAGGTCAACGACAAGGCTTCCTACAACAAGCAGGTGGATATGCTGCCCCTGCTGGGCGGTGCCGCCGAGGAAGGCGTGCTGAAAAAGCTGATCGCCGCTGAGCTGCAGGTCGCAGAAGACCAGATCCTTGGCAGCGACCTGTTCCTCTGCATCCGCGAAAAGGCCGCCGTCTGGGGCTGCAATGAGGAGTTCATCTCCTCCGGCCGTCTGGATGACCAGCAGTGCGTGTTCGGCATCCTGAAGGGTTTTCTGAACGCGCACTGCGCCCAGTCCATCAATGTTGCCGCCTTTTTCGACAACGAAGAAGTGGGTTCCGGCACCAAGCAGGGCGCGGCTTCCACCTTCCTGTACGACGTTCTGCACCGCATCGCGCAGAACGTCTGCCCCAGCGATGAGGACTTCCACCGTGCGGTGGCGTCCAGCTTCATGTTCAGCGCCGACAACGCCCACGCCGTGCACCCCAACCACCCGGAATATACCGATGTGAACAACTGCACCTACATGAACGAGGGCGTTGTGGTCAAGGTGCACGCCGGCCAGAAGTATACCAGCGACGGCATGAGCATGGCCGTGGCAAAGGAGCTTGCCGCCCGCGCCGGTGTCCCGCTGCAGTATTTTGCCAACCGTTCCGATAAGGTCGGCGGAAGCACGCTGGGCAACCTTGCCATGGCACAGGTATCCATGAACTGCGTGGACATCGGCCTGCCCCAGCTGGCCATGCACTCCTGCTACGAGACCGCCGGTGCCCGGGACATCGTTTCTCTCATCCGGCTGATGGAGGAATTCTACGCCAGCCACTTTGAAGAGACCGCATCCGGTACCCTTACCATCTGCAAGTAAGGCCCGTACAACCTGAAATAAGGACTGCCCGTGGAAAAGCAGCACTGCTTTTCCACGGGCGGCTTTTCGTTTCCACTTATAAGTGAGTATTGAGAAAAAACGTCCATTGTGCTACAATTATTCTGTTATAATATCGCTTTTTACCGCAGCGTAAAATCTTTTTCGCAAGGAGTATAATAAAATGAAATTAGGTATCGTCGGCCTGCCGAACGTCGGCAAGTCCACTCTGTTCAATGCCATCACCTCCACCAAGAACGCAGAAGCCGCAAACTATCCCTTCTGCACCATCGAGCCGAACAGCGGCATCGTAGCCGTGCCGGACAAGCGTCTGGACAAGCTGGCCGAGATCTGGCAGACCAATAAAAAGACCCCTGCCATCGTGGAGTTCGTGGATATCGCGGGCCTTGTGAAGGGTGCCAGCCAGGGTGCAGGCCTTGGCAACAAGTTCCTGGGCCACATCCGCGAGTGCGACGCCATTGTGCATGTAGTGCGCTGCTTTGACGATGACAACATCATCCATGTGGTGGAGGATGTTTCCAAGGCTGAGGCCGTGGACCCCATTGCCGACATCGACGCCATCGACTACGAGCTGATCCTGTCCGACCTTGAGGTGGTGCATAACCGCGCAGGCCGCATGGCAAAGGCCGCCAAGAGCGGCAACAACAAGGGTGCTGCCGCCGAAGCCGCATGGCTGCAGCAGCTGGCCGACCACCTGAGCGCCGGCAAGCCTGCCCGCAGCTTCGATTTTGACGAGGGCGATGCCGAGCAGCAAGCTGTTCTGCACGAGATGGGTCTGCTGAGCGCAAAGCCGGTGCTGTACGCCTGCAACGTGGGCGAGGACGACCTGATGGAGGGCATCGAAAACAACAAGTATGTCCCGCTGGTGGCCGCACGCGCCAAGGAAGAGGGCGCACGCTACATTCCCATCTGCGCCAAGACCGAGGAGGATATCGCCGACTACTCCCCCGAGGAAAAGAAGGCTTTTCTGGCTGAAATGGGCATTGAAGCCAGTGGTCTGGACAACCTCATCACTGCCAGCTATGATCTGCTGGGCCTGATCTCCTTCCTGACCGACGGCAAGAAGGAGTGCCGCGCATGGACCATCCGCAAGGGCACCAAAGCACCGCAGGCTGCCGGCAAGATCCACAGCGATTTCGAGCGCGGCTTCATCCGTGCCAGCGTCATTGGCTACAGCGATCTGGAAGCCAACAACTTCGATTACGCCGCCGTCAAGGCCAAGGGTCTGCAGCGCACCGAGGGCAAGGAATACGTTGTCAACGATGGCGATGTGATCGAGTTCCTGTTTAACGTCTGATTTTCGGCAAAGATGTCACTTCCGGTTTCGCCCCTTCCCGTGAAAAAGTAACTCCGAAAAGCCCGCGGTTGCGCAGCAATGAAAGCCCCAGTGGGGCTTTCAAGCGGCAGAACGGTCTTGCGTTAGCAAGATGGAGGGGCTTCGCCCCAACAAGTTCCGCAGGCTTTTGGAACTTACAAAATTAAAAATAAATTTCCGCTATATATGGCCAGAGCGCACGCGTCGGCCATTTAAAATCGTAAAAGAGGTTTCCTATGATTTTCGGTATTATGGGCGCAATGCCCGATGAAGTCGATCAGCTGTGTGCAAAGCTGGAGAATGTCACCGTGGAGCCCTACGGCGGCGTGGATTACCACAAGGGCACGCTGGCCGGCAAACAGGTGGTGGTGTGCTGTGCCGGCATGGGCAAGGCCAATGCCGCCGCCACCACGCAGGTGCTCATCACAAAATTCGGCGCGGAGAAGATCATCTTTTCCGGCATCGCAGGCAATATGACCTCGAAGATCGGCATTGGTGATGTGGTCATCGGCAAGACTGTGCTGTACCATGACGCCCAGCTGGATATGATCTGCCAGAACCCGCCGTTCCTCAAGGAATACACCGGCGACCCGGAGCTGATCGCCGCCGCCGAAAAAGCCTGCGCCGAAGCGGGTGTGAAGGCACTGGTGGGCAAGATCGCCACCGGCGACCTGTTTGTGGGCGACAGCGAGACCAAGGCTGCCATTGAAGCCAAATGCGCCCCCGACTGCGTGGAGATGGAAGGTGCCGCTGTGAGCCAGATCGCCGCCAAGAACGGTGTGCCCTGCGTCATCCTGCGCGCCATGAGCGACAACGCTGACGAGGACGGCCACGAGGTGCTGGTGGTGAAGAAGTTCAGCATTGCGGAATATGTAGCCACCGCCACCAAGATCGTGGCAGCAATGGTGGAAGCACTGTAAAAAAGAACCCTCTCAGTCAACGCTTCGCATTGCCAGCTCCCCCGAAAGGGGGAGCTTTTGACATTCCGGAAACGTTTTCCGTTTTGCCAATGGCTCGCCCTTCGGGAGAGCTGGCGAACAAAGTGAGCCTGAGAGGGTTTTCTTTTACAAGAACTGTTCCAGCTTTACCCGGCTATCCTCCTGAAACTCCTGCAGCCTTTGGGCAAGGCGCTTTGCACCGGGCGCGGCATTGGGGTAATCCTTCTGGGCCTTTACGCAGTCCACCACCCCCATGCCGCTGCCCTGTGTGAGCATCTCGGCCAGATTGCGGGTGGACTTGTCCGTGAGGGTCTTCATACTGATGCCCATTTTCGTGTTCAGCTTTGCCATGGCGCTCTGCCCCTGCGCGGTGCCGCCGCAGGCCTCGATAGCGGTGTGTGCTTCCTGATTGAGCTGGTGGTACACATTGCGCTGGCGCAGCAGCTCGGCCTTGAACTGCACATCGTCGGTCATCGGCACGATCTGTTCCAAGGTGTTCTTGCCCATCTCGGTATTCTGCACCACGGCTTCCAGCAGGTTCAGGTTGTCGTTTTTCTGGTTTTCCATACAAAAAATCCCCCTTCTGGCCTTAGTCTGCGCCAAAAGGGGGATTTTATACACTGGTTTTATTCTGCACGCATCTGATCGCCGCCGGCGTTCTGTGCCTCCCGCAGGCGTGCATCGCACAGCTCGTACAGCGCCTGCCAGTTCTTTGCAGGGACATCCTCAAGGCTCGCCACTCCGCAGCTCAGGGTAAAGGGCACCCGGCGCATCATGCCGGTGGTGGTGATGCATTCCCGGGGCATCTGCCGATACAGGTTCTGCATTTCCTCTGCCAGCTGCTTGCCGTCGGCATCCAGACAGCCCACCGCAAAGATGCTGCCGGTCAGGCGGCAGACCACGCGGGTCGCAGGGGTATCAAAGCTCTTTTTCCACTGGTTGCCCACAAAGCAGTGCAGCTGGTCCATCACAGGCTGGCCGTAGGTATCCCGCAGCTTCTGGCCGTTGTCGATGCTCACCAGTGCCACGGCCGCCTTGCGGCCCTGCGCTGCACACTGTTCCAGCTTTTGGGCAAACACCGTTTCCAGATAGCGGCGGTTGTACACGCCGGTAAGGAAATCGTGGCTCATATCCTCGCGGCACAGTTCCCGCTCCCGGGGCGTCATGCGCTCTTCCGGCAGCACATTGCCTGCCAGCGGTGCGCACATTTCCAGCTCCCAGCATTTGCCATCCGCTTCCACTCTGCGGTGCAGCACACAGTCCACACGGCCATTGCGCAGCTCGTAGTCCACCCGCAGGCCATCGTCCTGCCAGCCGTCACAATGCGGCGCTTCGGTCAGGGTCACTGCCTCAAATACGGCCTGCGCTGAGCGCGCAAGTTCCCGCAGATCCTGCTCGGTACATTCTTTCTTCATGTAATTTTCCCCATCATCTGCGCACGCGGCGCTCCCGTATCCCGCGTGCAGTCACCTGTTCCCCATACGTTCAGGAACCATCTGCCGCATTATGCATCCCGCGCCCGCCGCTCTGTTTCCGGAAATGCCGGGAACGCATCAGGCAAAGAAAAATGGCATAATGCCGCTTTAGCAACATTATACCATTCAGCTTCCGATTTTACCAGCAAAACGCACAATTTTCTGCCGGAGTTTTTATATTTTCGTCAAATTGCTAAGCTCCCGCCGCTCTGTGCCTTCTGTTTATACGCGGCAGTACACACTGCACTCGTCGTGGATGGTCTTGGCCAGTGCCTTGGCGGCAAAACCGTCAGCGGCGCGCCATGCCCAGTTTCCGCCCAGCTTGCCGGGGGTATTCAGGTGTGCTTCCGCGCCCAGACCCAGCCAGTCGTACATGGGGATGATGGCCCGGTCAGCCACCGACCCCAGCGCTGCGCGCAGCAGAGCGATGCGGACATCATCGGTCCGGATGGCCGCCAGCTCCTTTGCGGTGGGCTTTACGCCGGTCAGGTGCAGGTAAGCGGCAGCGGCAGCCTTTTCCTTTTCGGAAGCGCCGTTCTCCCACCAGTCGGTCAGGGTGGTGTTATCGTGGGTGCCGGGATACACCACGCTGTTCTTGACGTGGTTGTGGGGCAGATACTCGCTGTCCCCGCCGCTGAAGGCGAACTGCAGCACCTTCATGCCCGGGAAGGTGCTGTCGGCCAGCAGCTTTCGCACGCTGGGGAACAGTTCACCCAGATCCTCGGCAATGATGGGCAGCTTGCCAAGGGCAGCTTCCAGCGCATCGAACAGCTCCATGCCGGGGCCATTCTCCCACTTGCCGGTGCGGGCGGTGGTGCTGTCCGCCGGGATGGCCCAATAGGTATCGAAGCCGCGGAAGTGGTCGATGCGCAGCAGGTCGTAGATGCCCAGTGCGTGGCGCACCCGGCGCACCCACCACGCGTAGCCGGTCTTTTTGTGGTAGGCCCAGTTGTACAGCGGGTTGCCCCACAGCTGACCGTCGGCAGAGAAGTAATCCGGCGGGCAGCCCGCCACACGGGCAAAGCCGCCGTCGGCATCCAGCTCAAACAGCGCGCCGCCCACCCATGCATCCACCGAGTCGGCAGAGACATAGATGGGGATGTCGCCCAAAATCTGCACGTCCTTTTTGTTGGCGTAGGCCTTCACCGCCTGCCACTGGGCCGCAAACTTGTACTGCACGAACTTCCAGAAGCCGATCTCTTCCTCGTTTTCGGCGGCAAAGGCAGCAAGGGCCTTCTTGTCGCGCAGGCGGTAGGGCTTGTCCCACTCCACCCAGTTCTTCATGCTGTTGGCCACTTTCAGGGCCATGTACAGGGCGTAGTCGTCCAGCCATTCCTCATTGGCGAGGGTAAAGGCATAATAATCATCCGGGAAGTAATAGCTGCAGCCGTGCAGCCCGGCGCACTGCTTGCGCCATGCGGCGTAGGCGGTGCGCAGGACTTTAAAGCGGCTCACATACAAAGTGCCGTAGTCCACCTCTTTGGGGTCTGTGCCCCATTTTTCGGCCTTGAGCTGGGCGGCGGTGAGCAGGCCTTCTTCCTTCAAAGCGTCGAGGTCGATAAAATAGGGGTTGCCCGCAAAGGCCGAGCAGCTCTGATAGGGGCTGTCACCGTAGCCGGTGGGGCTGAGCGGCAGGATCTGCCAGATCTTCTGGCCCGCTTGTGCCAGAAAATCCACAAACTTGAATGCTTCCTTGCCAAAGCAGCCAATACCGTAAGGGCCGGGCAGGCTGGACACCGGCATCAGGATTCCACTTTCACGCATGCTATTACCTTCCTCATTTTTAACATTTTATGGGAATATCGTTGTTTCTTATCATAACATATCCGCAGACTATTTTCCACAGGCAAAAAACGTGGTATACTTATTTTTAAACTGGGTGTGTATCCCTTTTTCGATTTTAAATAGCCTCCGCTTTCGCTCTGGCTATGTTCAGCGGAATCCAGATTTTTTATTTCGCGTTTGTCGCGGCCTGCGGAACTTGTCGGGGCAAGGCCCCTCCATCTGCTGACGCAGACCGCTCGCCGCTTAAAAGCCCCACCGGGGCTTTCATTGCTGCGCAAACGCGGGCCGCTCCAAACGCATTTTCACCAGAAAGGCCGAAACCGGCAGATGCAGTAAAATCTCTTTTGTTGTTGGCCTTTACGGCCCCTTGCGTGAAAAAGCAGAATTGGAACGACCGCAGTCGTTCCAATTCTGCAAAAATAAAAATAAATTTTCCGCTGAATATGGCCAGAGCCTGCGGCGGCCATTTTAAATCGTCAAACTGCACCCTGAACAGGAGGTACCCGCGCCATGCAGCGCACAGAAAAATACTTTGAACAGGACGCTTTCCGCACCCAGTGCGAGAGCATCATCCTTGCCGCAGAGCCGGACGAAAAGACCGGCGGCGGGCGCATTGCGCTGGACGGCACGGTGTTCTACCCGGAGGGCGGCGGTCAGCCTGCCGACCGGGGCACCCTGACCCTGCCGGACGGTGCCACGCTGAATGTGACCGATGTGCACGAGCATGACGGCATCCTCTGGCACAGCGTGGACGCTCTGCCGGGCAGCGCTGTTCCCGGCACTGCCGTTTCCGGCTGCATCGACTGGGAATGGCGCTTTGACAAAATGCAGCAGCACACCGGTGAGCACATTCTTTCCGGCATCCTGCACCAGATGTTCGGGGCCGAGAACGTGGGCTTCCACATCGGTTCCGAGGCTGTGCGCATGGACACCAGCGTGCCCATTTCTGCCGAGGGCCTGCAGGCAGCCGAGCTTGCCGCCAACCGCATCGTGTGGCAGGATGTGCCGGTGCTGGTCAGCTACCCCACCCGGGAGGAGCTTGCCGCCCTTGTCTACCGCTCCAAAAAGGAGATCGAAGGGCAGGTGCGCATCGTGACCATTCCCGGTGCGGATGTCTGCGCCTGCTGCGGCACCCACACCCACACCACCGGACAGGTGGGACAGATCAAAATTCTGGCCAGCGAGAACTACAAGGGCGGCGTGCGGCTGAGCGTGGTGTGCGGCCAGCGGGCATTGCTTGCTGCACAGGCTATGCGTGCCCGGCAGGCAGAGATCGGGGCGCTGCTCTCGGCCAAGGCCGACCAGACCGCTGTGGCGGTGCATCGCGTCTACGATGAGTATACTGCGCTCAAGTTTACACACTTTGGCGTATGTTCTCAGCTGTTCGATGCACTTGCCCAGCTGGCAAACCCCGGTGAGGATGCCATCCGCACAGTGCCCGGCCTTGACCCGGACGGCCTGCACCGGCTGGCGGTGCGCCTGACCGAAGCCACCACCGGTCTCTGCGCCGCCCTGACCCCCACCGAAAAGGGCACCGGCTACTGCATCGCGCAGGCAGACGGCGATGTGCGCGCCCTGACCAAAGCCCTGAACGCCGCCCTGAACGGACGCGGCGGCGGCAAGCCCGGCATCTGTCAGGGCAGCTGCGCCGCTGCACCGGAACAGGTGGAGGAATTTTTAAGAAAGACGAAATAACTCCTTCCGTCATCGCTGCTCGATGCCACTGCTCCCCTTTTTGTCACTTGCGTGACATCTGTTCCTCTCTTTGTCACCTGCAGTGACATTTCTCCCCGGCGCGGGGAGAATCTGTCCCGACCGGGGGAAGTCTTTCCTCTCAGGGGGCTTCTATTGCAAAACCGAATAGCTTTCCCTCTTATGGTCAAAAAGCTCCCCCTTTCGGGGGAGCTGCCGAGCGAATGCGAGGCTGAGAGGGTTCACAACATCAAGGAGAACAACAAACTATGAGAATGCGTTTCAAACCCTATGCCCACGACGAGCTGATGGCAGCCGACTTCCATGTGCACGAGCCGCTGATCTGGGGCGGCAAGTGGCACGCCCAGTACGCCCGCCCGGAGCAGCCCTTTGTGCTGGAACTGGGCTGCGGCAAGGGCGGCTTCATCTCCCAGCTGGCCTGCGCCCACCCGGAAAACAACTATCTGGGCATCGATATCACCGATAAGGTGCTCATCCTCGCCAAGCGCAAGATCGAAGCCGCCTATCAGGCTGCAGGCCGCCCCATCGACAACGTGAAGATCATGAGCACCGACATCGAGCGCATCAAGGGGGTCATTACCGCCGAGGATACGGTCAGCCGCATCTACATCAACTTCTGCAATCCGTGGAGCAAGAACGGCTCTTCCCACAAGCACCGCCTCACCTACCCGCGCCAGCTCATCAACTACCGTGAGTTCCTCAAGGACGGCGGCGAGATCTACTTCAAGACCGACGACGATGATCTGTTCCGCGACAGTCTGGAATACTTCCCCGCTTCCGGCTACGACATCGAGTGGATGACCTTTGACCTCCATGAGAACGAGCCGGAGTGGAACATCCGCACCGAACACGAGGGCATGTTCACCGAAATGGGCATCAAGATCAAGACCCTGATCGCCCGCAAGGACCCAGACCCCGCCAGCGTGACCTGGATCGAGCCGAAGATCCTCAAGCGTCAGGCCCGCGAAGCGGCCGAGGCCGAGGCTGCTGCCAAGGCTGCACAGGAAGGCGAAGGCAATGAATGACCCCTGCGAGATCTGCCTGAACAATGTGCAGGACGAGTACGGCAGCTGGTACTGTGCTCAGGGCGGCTGTCTGGACGAGGACGAGATGGCCCGCTATCTTTCCCGCAGCACAGCTGCCTGCCCGTTCTTTGAGTCGGGCGATGAATACAAGATCGTACAAAAACAGAACTGACCTGCACAGCAGCATGATTCTCACAGGAGGTGTTTTATGCTCAACTTTCTCACGACCACCACAGTATGCGGCTTTTCGCTGTATCATGTGCTGGCCTTCTTCCTCATTTATTCCTGCACCGGCTGGTGTCTGGAGGTCATCTTTGCCGCCGCCACCACCGGTCAGCTGGTGAACCGCGGCTTTCTCAACGGCCCGGTGTGCCCCATTTACGGCTTCGGCATGGTCATTGTGCTGTTCACCCTGACCCCTTTGCAGAACAGCGTCCTGCTGCTGTACATCGGCGGTGTCATCCTGCCCAGTGCGCTGGAACTGGTAGGCGGCTGGGCACTGTATAAGCTTTATCACACCCGCTGGTGGGACTACAGCGACTTTCCCTTCAACATTGGCGGCTATATCTGTCTGGAATTCAGCCTGCTGTGGGGCGTGGGCACGCTGGTGGTCATGCGCATCGTCCACCCGGTCGTCGCCGGTCTTGTGGATATGGTCCCGCCCTTTGTGGGCTTTGTCGTTATGTGTGTGCTCTATGCAGTCTACGCGGCAGACGTAGTCGTTACGGCCTTTGCCGCCTCCGGTCTGGCCAAGACGCTGGATGCCATGGAGCAGCTGGCTGACAGTATCCATGCCGTCAGCGATGCCATGACCCAGCTGCTGGGCACCACCACCCTGAACGCCGACCAGAAGCTGGACGAGCAGCGCCTGCAGCTCAAGCTTGCTGCCGCTGAGGCCCGCGAAGCCGCACCGAAAAAGCGCGCCCTGCGTGAAACGCTGGCCGCCGTCCGTGCCAAGACCGAAGAGGCCCGCGAGGCCGCAAAGCGTGCTTCCGAGATCGCCAAGCTCAACACGGCCGAAGCCGCCAAGGCTGCACAGCTGGCCGCCAAGGGCACGATGGAGCGCGCTGCCGAGCTGCTGCGTCTGGAACAGCTGGCCGAGGAGCTGCAGGCCCGCAGCGATGAAATGCAGGCCCAGCTGCTGCGCACCCCCCGCATCGTTGGCCCGCGCCGCATGCTGCGCGCCTTCCCCGGCCTGAAGCATGGCGTAAAAAAGACCACCCTCAAGGCCCTGCGCCTTGGTCTTGCCCGCCGGGAAAGCCCCGAAGAAGAACCGAAGAAAAACGGCTCCGACACCCGCAAGGATGCCTGAGACCGCTGCCCAAAAGACCGCTGCACAGGAATGCAGCGGTCTTTTTATGCCCCGCCTTCCGGACCCGTCTGGCGTTCCGTTCTTTTTTTGCCGCAATGTCGCAATGTTTTAAATATCTATTTTCAAAGGTTTAAAATCGTGCTATACTGTTTTCTAAAATGCCATTTTTTGTCGAAAACATCCAACAGCGAGGGATTTATCATGTCCGAAGAACTGAAGTCGAATGAAAATGTCGGCGCACTGCAACCCGATGCACTTGCACAGATCGCATCGGTAGACCCCAGCCCGGCCGTAGGCGGTATGCACCCCTTTACTCCGGCCATGCTCAGCCGTCTCAAGAAGCAGCGTCAGCTGCTGAGCGAGCTGGAGCACGCCCTGAAAAATCACGAGTTCTGCTTCTTTCTGCAGCCCAAGTGCAACAGCATGACCCGCGCCATCGTTGGCATGGAAGCACTGGTGCGCTGGAACCACCCCACCCGCGGCTGCGTGCCCCCGTCTGAGTTCATGCCCCTGCTGGAAAGCACCGGCCTTGTGACCCAGCTGGATCAGTACATCTGGGAGTCTGTCTGCAAGACCCTGCACAAGTGGCAGGAGAGCGGCAGCAATCTTGTGCCTGTATCTGTGAACGTTTCTGTGGTGGATATCGTCAATCTGGACGTGCCGCAGATCTTCTCCAACCTTGTGGAAAAGTATCAGCTGGAGCCCAAGCTCCTGCTGGCCGAGATCACCGAGACCATGCTGGCCGAAAACGCTTCTCTGGTGGAAAACACCATCCAGGGCCTGCACCGCAAAGGTTTCTCTGTGATGATGGACGACTTTGGCAGCGGCTATTCTTCGCTGAATATGCTCAAGGACACCAACGTGGATGCCATCAAGCTGGACATGAAGCTCATCGACATGAACCAGCAAAACCGCAGCAAGGGCGTGCAGATCGTGGAATCGGTGGTGGATATGGCCCACCGCCTGAATCTGCCCATCATCGCCGAGGGCGTGGAAACGCCGGAGCAGGTCTCCATGCTGCAGGCCGCCGACTGCCTGTATACGCAGGGCTATTATTTCTACAAGCCCATGCCGGTGGAGAACGCCGAGGCCCTGCTGGCCCAGCCCAACAGCGAGGATTACTGGGATATGCGCCGCGACCTGATGCGCCGCGACCTGATGCGCCATGACCGCCGGGTCCCCGTCTCCGACAGTGAGCAGACCGCACTGGCACTGCAGGCCTACCAGATCTTTGCGGATAATGTGCTGGAGCTTTCCCTGCTGAATCTTTCCACCGGCGAATACCGGGTCATCAAGCGGGATCCACGCCTGCCCGGTGCCGGTTCGGACACCGAGGAGGACTTTGCCGCTTACTGTGAGCGCATGGTGACGAACAAGGTGATCCACCCGGACGACGCGGAGATGTTCACCGACCAGACCGATCTGGAGACCCTGCGCTCCGCTGTTTTCAGCACCCAGCAGCCGGAGGCCTACCGCTTCCGCAAAAACGTGTCCGGCCAGTTCGTGTGGATCACCATGGAATTTCTGCCCTGCCGCAACTGCTGCGCCCAGAACCCATGGGCCACCGTGGTGGTGCGTGAGGATGCACAGGCCGACCATCTCAGCGAGGAGCTGGACTTCTCCTACAGCCACGACACCCTGACTGGCCTGCTGAACCGCAGCCTCTTCGAGACCGATCTGCGGACGCTGCAGTCCAGCGAATACGACTCCATGGTGTGCACCTACATCGATGTGGTGGGCCTGCACGAGATCAACAACCATCTGGGCCACCGCAGCGGCGATGCCATGCTCTGCTTCATTGCCAATGCGGCCCGCAAGTTCTTTGTTTCCAGCCGCATCTACCGCATCGGAGGTGACGAATTCGTGATCCTCACCCCGAACCAGCCGCCCTACAGCGTGTGGGTGGCTGTGGACAAGATGCGTGCTTTCCTGCGCGCGAAGGAATATGAGATCTCGGTGGGCATCCAGAGCACCAACGACCTGCACCGGCTGGACGATGCCATGAATCAGGCCGAAGCTGCCATGCGGCAGGACAAGCAGGCCTATTATGCCCGCAACGGCCAGGAGCGCCAGCTGCGGGGCCTGAACGAGAAGCTGGAGCAGACCCTGACCGAAAAGCGGGATGCCGAGCATTTCCTGCGGGTCCTTGCCCCCAAGTACAAGAGCGTGTTCGTTGTGGATCTGAAGACCGACCGTATGCGCGGCGTGATCGTCCCGGACTATTTCCAGAAAATTCTGGACACCTCCGGCGGCTCTTTCCTCGCCGTTCTGCAGCAGTACCGTGATACGCAGGTGCAGCCCGCCTACCGCGAGAGTCTGGCGGACCTGCTGGACTACAACTATATCCGCAGCAAGGTCCTGACCGGCGACATCGTGGAGCACACCTATAAAAAGACCGACGACACCACCTTCCGCGTCAAGGTGACACCCTACTCCAGGAGTGGCTCTCATATCGATGAAACGCTCTGGATCTTCTCGGATGAAGGGGCATCCCTTACCCCTCCCCAGACAAAATAAGTGATTAAACGTTAAAAAAATCGGAAACGACTGCGGTC
>OOBY01000878.1_pt1 | contig 13896 bp, 10 predicted proteins | sample 1671751 | NCBI WGS metagenome assembly OOBY01 (sample SAMN06348189, study PRJEB24527) | human gut metagenome | biome: human gut; feature: ankylosing spondylitis patient; material: feces | host: Homo sapiens | place: China | collected 2015-10
TCTCCGAAATATAAGACACAACATTTTCCACGCCACCCGCGGGCTCGATGCACCATTGAATATCAATATGAATCACATCGTATTTGTTCAGATGTTTCTTGAAGTCGGCAGACTTGCTGATTTCCAATCCGGCGAACATTGCTTCCGAGTCGCAGCCTCGACTGTAATAAGCTGTGAGCATATTCGCTGCATATGATTTTCCGAACCGCCGCGGACGGCTGTTGCAGATATATCCTTCCATCGTACCAGGAACGCGATTGTGTATGCAATCATTCCGGTTTTGTCAACATAAATGGGCGAGTTTAGTGCTACCTGAAAAGCGCTGTTATTTGGATTCAAAAAGCGTCCCATTGCCTCTGCTCCTTTCCGAAGGATGTTTGCTGAGGTTTTGATTTCTGCGACTGCCCAAATGCAATCATCCCTTAGCCTGCTCTTATTTTACCATTGATTTCGGGAAATAGCAAGGAAATCGGAGGAAGGGTGGCACCTTAATTTTTCGTTCTTCACAGAGGAAAAGGAGGTATGCGTCTCAGTACACGGCACTGCCTTGTCGCAGAAAGCATGAAAATTGCGTTTGGGAAGTGCAAACTTTTTCTATTTTGTTCTCCGACATTCTGTCAATTGCAATGCAAAATAGACCGAAAAACATTTGTAATGCATAAAGTTTTTCTGAAATTTCAGCAAAAACTATTGACTATAAAGTCGGCGATGCTTATCCTATAGCACTTCTCACAAAAGCGGTCAACCCTTTACAGCAGGTGTATAATAGGCATAGGAGATGATAGAAATGCTGCACAATGAAGCACGGAAACTGTTGGTAGAGGGTTACGAAGCGACGCACAACGCGGAAGCAATCGCGAAGATTTTCCACGTCAACAAGTACACCGTTTACCATTTGGAAGAGCGGAAGCGGAAAACAGGAAGCGTTGACCTGCAAACGTGGCGGCGAGGTCGAAAAGCACTGCTGAATAGCAAAGATAAAGCACGCATTGCGAAGTGCATTACGAAAAATTCCACGATTAACTTGGAAGAACTCCGCACGCAGTTAGGGCTGAAAGTCAGCATTTCAACAATGAGCCGAGTGGTTCGAGCATTGGGGTTTCGAGTGAAAAAAGTCGGGCTTTCGGCGACAGAACGGGAGCGTCCCCGATGTGCAGGCAAAACGTATCAAGTGGAAAGAGTTAAAGCTGGCGATTGAACATTGGAGGCTTGTGTTTCTGGACGAAAGTGGCGTGAACATCGGGATGACACGCAGGTACGGACGAGCCATCGGGAAAGCACGGGTGCATGGCAGCGCACCGCTGAATGTGCCGACAAGTCAAACTGTCCTGGCATCTGTCCGCTTGAACGGTCAAATCACCTACACCATGTATCCCGGCGGAACAAGCGGCGAACGTTTTCTGGACTATCTGAAAAACGTGCTCATTCAGACGCTTCACAAAGGCGGCATCGTCGTCATGGACAACATGCGTTCACACCATGTCAAGGGCGTGGAAGAAGTGTTGCGCGCAGCGGGCATGATTCCACTCTATCTGCCGCCATACATCAGCAATGCGCCCCAATAGAGCTTGCTATATTCTATTCGGACTGAAAACGCGAAAATTGCAAATAACACCGATGAAAAGGCTTGCTATCTGACTTTCGGCTGTGTATAATTAAAGTGTAGGAACGGAGATCATTCCTATATGTACGGAATACACATGCCGAAAGGAGGAGTGGCTATGGCAACGAGTGCTTTCGAAAGGAAGATTGTCATCAGCGATGCAGCGTCCAAGGAAAAACTGACGCAGTTTTTTGGAATCGGACGCACCTGCGAGAAAGCGGGCCAAGCCTCTCTATTCCGGCGTGGAAAGAGAACGGAGTGAAAAGCTATTAGCGCAATGCTTGCCCCGCTCCAAACGCTGATCGACACGCTGAAGGAAGACAGTGATGCGCTTATGCAGATCCTGTCTTCTTTTTCATAGGGCGCCCAGCAAGAGCAACAACTAAGTGGTGAGAGAACACAACGCGCTCGGCAGTAGGAAGCGTTAGCCGAAGGCGAGGGTGTCCATAATCGTGCCATTGAGTTTGAGGCACTGTCCAAGGCAAGGACTTACCTTCTTTGCAATGAGGCAGACATGATAGGAGTGCGGGGGCATACCTGTCCGCACCTGCTGATAGTCAGCCAATGCATCGAATATACCAGAAAAAGTATGGAGATCCACAAGCGTGAGCATAGCGTAGTTGGATTTCAGCATGGCGCTGTCATAGCCAAAGCGTGCAGAACGGTCATTCGTTTCAAAAAACATGATATCAGACTGTAGACAAGAAGCTATTCCCCCGCGAATGGGGTGAGAATAGTCCTTTCTGCAAATGAAAGAATAGCCGAATTTCTTTATTCTGCCATTCAAACCAAGTTTGCTTATGTCAACAAACTGAGACATCATGAAAACAGGATGTGCAATTTGTGCCATAGATTGCTGGTTGATCGCAGACATGAGCGAAGTTCAATTCACCCACTGTATATGGGTCAGGAGAGGAGTCAACTGTATGCTTCAAATAGCTGTGGTAGAGGATGATGTGGCTGCATCGGATACAATCAGAACATATCTGAACACCATCTTGGCGGAGAAGCAGATGTCAGCCAATATTCATGTATATGATACAGCAGAACAATTGATTGCATGCAGGGATATGAGGCAGTATCACATGGCACTTTTTGACATTGAGCTTCCCGGTATCAATGGTATGGAGGCGGCAAAACGTTTCCGAGAGGCCAATGAGAACGCAGTCATCATTTTTGTGACGAATATGGCGCAGTATGCGTTAGCCGGGTATGAGGTATCTGCCATGGACTTCATCGTAAAGCCGGTCAATTTCTACGATTTTGCAATGAAGATCAAACGAGCATTGAAAAAAGTGACTCAGTTTGAACAGGATGCCATCACTGTGGTGAAAAAGGAGAGCATCAACCGCATTCCAATTCATGATATCTTGTATATTGAGGTAATGAACCATCGGGTCTATTATCACCTGGAGAATGAGAAAATAGACGTCTTTGGAGCGCTGAAGGATGTCGAGGATCAAATAAAAAACTTTCATTTTGCACGTTGCAACCGCTGCTATTTGGTAAATCTGTCTCATGTCCGAAAAGTGCAGGATGACGAGGTCTATATCAATGATGAACGTCTCAGCATTTCAAGGTCGCAAAAAAAAAGCTTTCTGGAAGCCTTTGTTCATTATTTGAGTTTGTAAGAAAGCGAAGGAATTAGGGTGTGTCAATGATCATCAGTCTATTCAATGAATACTGGCTTCATGTGGGTTTTTTCTGGGCCTTGACCATTGCCTGCTGGTTGTTAAGCGGTGGCCTGGAAAAGAGAAATGGCTTCCCGTGGCGGGTTTGCTTTTCTGTAGCAGCGTTTCATATCATGGGGTATTTCGGAATGCCTTGGCTGACCCGAATCAATATTCAGCTAATCCAATGGACGGGACTGCCGGGATGGAATGGCTACATGTTGGTTTGGATCGAGCATCTGGCGTTTGTTTTCGGGCTGCTTCTGATTTGCTTTGAAGGCAAAATGAGCCGGAACTGGTTTTGCCTCGCAGCAGGTTATTCTCTGGAAAGCATGTCCTATGGATTGCAGGAAATTCTTTGGTGGGCAACAGGCATCACCATTGCTGATCACCAGTGGATGAGGTCGTTAGCTTATGTCGTATGCTATCTGGCAGCTTATTGGCTGATTGTACGAAAGGTGACCCAAAACATCCGCTATCTGGACTCAAAACGCACGATCCTTGTGTCGATGATGAATCTGTTCCTGATTCTTTTTATCGGAACAGCGCTTGAGAGCTACCTGACAGAAGCAGGGTGGCTGTTAGGTTTTTTCCGTGCATCCTACTGCGTGGTTTCGATGTTCATTCTCTTTGGATTATCGGATATCAACAAGAAGGAAGCTGAATTGATCACCATCCGCCAAATGCAGGACAAGCAGGCGGAGCATTATCAGATTGCGAAGGATATGATGGGCGTTTTGAATCTGCGTCTGCATGATTTGAAGTATTACGCACTGAAAAGCAAAAATGAAAAAAACCTGAACGAGCTGATTGCCAATATCAAACTGTATGATGCGCAGATCCAGACCGGCAACCGGGCACTTGACGTAATATTAACGGAAGAAAACTTGAAATGCTATCAGAAGGATGTAAGGCTTAGCTGTATGGCGGATGGGAAAGCCATTGCTTTCATGGAAGAGACTGACATCTACATACTCTTTGGAAATATGCTTGACAATGCATTGGAAGCAGTATTGAAGCTGCCGGAAAAGGATAAACAGAACATTACGCTGACAGTAATCCGACAGGGCTGTTATGTGAAAGTCCATTGTGAAAACTATGTGAATCAATTGCCGGAGTTGCAGGATGGCTTGCCGATGACCAGCAAAGCAGATAAACAGATCCATGGCTTTGGCGTTAAAAGCATTCGGCTGCTGGCGGAGAAATACGCAGGAATGATTTCGATCATGCCTACAGAGGATACCTTCAGCATTGATCTGGTTTTCCCTGTTGGGCAATATGATGCAGACCATCCGAAAAAAACGGAGACTGTTTGATAAAGCTGATGAAGAAGGAGATCCGCTATTGGCAAAGGAGAGCCATGATGGGCTCTCTTTTTTGTGCGATCGGGTGGAAATTGTACCATTCGAGTGAACAAACAGGTAGAATAGGTGGTTCATATTGTGTTGTCTTTCATCTTCTGATAGACTGACGGCAACGTCGGTAGTTCCGACAAATAACAACCCAAAGGAAGGTCGAGAACATGAGGAGAATGAAACGCCTCGCAGCCAAGGCCGCCAGTTTGGCTTTGGTAATGTCCCTGGGATTCGGGACGGTGGTCAGTGCCTCCGCTGAAAAAGTGGAAACTGGTTTTGCCCCGACGACTGACACCTATCTTGTGGCACTTGCAAATGCGGAGAATGTCACTCGCGAGATCGCTGAAGAGGGTATGATCCTGCTGAAGAACAATGGGGCGCTGCCGATGAATGTGGCAGAGGGCTGCAAGATCACGGTACTGGGTCGTAACTCTGTGGAGCCTGTCTACGGCGGCAGCGGTTCAGCTGGCGGCGGCATGCCTAAGGTTGATGTGTATAACAGCCTTTGGAAGGCAGGCTTTACCGTCAACCCGGTGATGGAGGCTTTCTATCGTGATGCTGAAAAATCCAGCAGCGCCCGCCCTGCTACGCCTGCCCAGGGTTCGATGCCCAGCGGCTATGCGGTAGCTGAAACGCCGATGGAGAGATATACGGACGCAGAAAAGCAGAGCTGCGCTGATTATGCTGACGCTGCGCTGGTGTTCATTTCCCGTATCGGCGGCGAGGGCTACGATCTGCCCACGACTTCCTATCTGGTGGATGAGGAAGGCAACGAAACCGTCGTTCCTGGTCGCAATGATGCAAGCGAACACTATCTTGAACTGGATCAGAACGAGAAGGATCTGATTGCCTTTGCCAAGGAGAATTTTGACAAGGTTGTAATCGTGCTGAATGCCGGCACTCCGCTGGAGCTTGGTTCTGTTCAGGCTGACGAAGGTGTGGACGCGATCCTGTGGGCAGGCTGCCCCGGTGTAACCGGCTTTGAAGCACTGGGTGAGATTCTGAACGGTACAGTGAACCCTTCCGGCCGTACGGTTGATACTTATGCGGCGGATTTCACAGCCTCTCCTGCCTGGCAGAACTTTGCTGTCAATGCCGAAAATGGCCGTGCCGATGCCGCCAACAATACGCTGGTTCTGGAAAACGGTGAAGCGACCAAGTATCATATGGTCGAGTATGAAGAAGGCATCTATGTCGGCTATCGTTATTATGAGACCCGTGGTTTCAGCGATGGCGAGGAATGGTATGCTGAGAACGTGGTCTATCCGTTCGGCTATGGTCTGAGCTACACCACCTTCCAGTGGAATGCGAAGTTCCCTGAAAACGCCGGCATTTCCCGTGACACAAAGATCGATGTGGAAGTGACCGTAACCAACACCGGTTCTGTAGCCGGTAAGGATGTTGTTGAGCTGTATGCTTCCACGCCTTATCTGGCTGGTGAAATCGAAAAGGCACATGTTGTGCTGGCTGGTTTTGCCAAGACCAAGTTGCTTGCGCCCGGTGAAAGTGAGACTGTGACGATTACAGTCGATCCTTACACCATGGCATCCTATGACTACAACGATGCGAACCTGAATGATTTCTGCGGCTATGAGCTGGATCCCGGCACCTATACGCTGTATGTTGGTACCAATGCGCACGATGCATGGACCAATGGTGCTGCCGGCACCTTTACGCTGGATGAAAGCATCCTGTATGAAACGGATCCTGTTACCGGCAATGCGGTTGAAAACCGCTTCGACGAAGTCAGCGAGCATTTCGAAGACGGCAATGCTGTCCGCCTGAGCCGCAGTGATTGGGAAGACAGCTTCCCCACCTATATGGATGAGGACGATCTGGTCATTGATGAAGAAACCTTCGACAAACTGGAGATGACTGTTGTCGATGCTGCATTCGATGAGGATCAGCCCTGGTATACGGATGTAATGCCTGTTCAGGCCGATCCGATCGAGTTGGCAGAGGGTGAAACCGCTCCCGCCGCGCCGATCCAGTTTGCTGAACTGATTGGTCTGGATCGCGAAGATCCCAAGTGGACTGCCTTTATGGATCAGTTTACCATTGCGGAGCTGGGCGCTATGATGTCCGGCAACTACAGTATTCCCGGCATTGAACGTTTGGGTATCCCGGTTACTCACGCGGTGGACGGCCCTGTGGGCTTCGTCTATCAGATGGGTGAAAAGTTTGGCGTAACGGGCGTCTTCTATGCTGCACCTGTGATGGTTGCTGCGACGTGGAACACCGATCTGGCGGCAAAGGAAGGCGACTGTCTGGCGGAAGAAGGTCTGTGGACGCACTGCACCGGCATCTATGGCCCTGCCACCAACATGCACCGTACACCTTTCTCTGGTCGTAACTTTGAGTACTATTCTGAAGATGGCTTCCTGGCTGGCAAGATCTGCGCTTCCGTGGTGAAGAGCATGACCGACAAGGGTCTAATCACCTTTGTGAAGCACTTTGCACTCAACGATCAGGAAACCAACCGTGATACACTGGCTGGTCTGGTCACCTATGCAGACGAGCAGACTATCCGTGAAATCTACCTGAAGCCCTTTGAAATGGCTGTTAAGGAAGGCGGTACCAAGGCGATCATGTCTGCCTTCAACCGCATTGGTCTGACCAACTGCTCTGAAAACTATGGTCTGCTGACCGATATCCTGCGGAATGAGTGGGGCTTTGAGGGCACTGTGGTGACTGACTTCGGCGGAAGCATGACGCAGTATGCAAATCCTGATGCACTGATCCGTGTCGGCAACAATCTGTGGCTGGGCAACCTTGGTGCAGATGCCCTGACCCTGTCCGGTGAAGGGCTGACTGCTACTCAGGTGGCTGCGCTGCGCAAGGCAGCTCAGGAATCCCTGTATGTTGTTGCAAATTCCTCTGAGATGAATTTCTATGAGTCTTATTGGAATGAATTCTCTGTGGATGGCGGCAATCCCTGGATCGGTAACTTCAAGGTCTTTGGCAAGGTCATAGTGGGCGATGTGGAACGTGGTCAGGAGATCAACCTGGATATGAGCAGCAAGATCCATGGTACTGACGGTGAAGTGACTTATGAGGCACTGAATCTGCCGCTGGGTCTGAGCATTGATCCTCAGACTGGTATCCTGAGCGGTACGATCGCTGAAAAAGCACTGGATGGTTATTACATGGGTTTGATCAATCTGCGCAACGCTGAAGGCAAGTCCATCGGCGAGCAGGTTCGTGTAATCATGTTCCTGCAGGATACCAGCGAAAAGCCTGCTGATTTCGCTTACATTTCGGAGCTGACCTACGCCGGCGAACAGGAAGCTGAAATCAGGGCTGGTGAACAGGCGAACATATGCATTGCAGTGAACGGCGGTGTGGATGGCAAGATTGTTGTGGTGCCTGGCGCTTGGGGTGCTGTGAACTACTACAATACAGTAGAAAAGCCTGTTCTGTACACGGTCACTGGTGGCGAACTGCCCGCTGGTCTGTGGATCAGCCCTGCCGGCAGCATCTGCGGTGTGACAACCCAGACCGGTGATTATACGGTCGAGGTTACTGCTGCTTCTCAGGAAGTGGATGCTTCTCTGACCACGGCTGTGACCATTCATGTCCTGCCCTAATTATATCAAGTGACATAAACTGAGCGGAGGACAAGGAGGCATACTTCTGTCCTCCGCTTTTGTAAATGGAGGATGATTCGCGTGAAGAAAGGAACAAAACGTCTCATTGGTCTGCTTGTGTTCCTCGCAATAGCAACAGCCGCAGCAATTTTCATCATACAGAACGAGGGGCAGGGATCAAAGCAAGCTGCGGTAAAGCCGACAGAGGCTGCGGAAAACAGCGTCGCCAATGAACAGGAAGCGCCGGAGCAGGCATTTCTTGTGTATGAAAATGCCGAAGTGAATTGCATCATTGATGTTGCCGATTCCGGTTCAGTGGCGCTTGCAACAGGCGCGGACCATATCTCCTACGAGGTGATTGACGGAGATATGCCTAAAGGCTTGACAATTGCAGAGGATGGAACCATTCTCGGTGCCTATCCCAGGCCAATGAAGGGCCGTGTTGTTACAGTGCGTGCATCGGCTGAAGGCTGCGATCCTGTGGAAGCAGAGATCACAATCAATGTAGTCAAGCCCTTCCTGACATTTACAGGTATCACCCTGGCGGATGCCAAAGCAGGCGTCGAATATGCGGCTTCCGTTGCCTACATATCGGACACGACAGAGAAAGTCACCTTTAAGCTGGCAAAGGGCTCTGTGCTTCCTGAGGGGCTGACGTTGAATAAAAATGGAGTCATCACCGGAACGCCGACCACTGTTCAGCGAGGTGTACCTTTCACGGTTGTAGCGGAAGCCAAGGGATATTCGGATACCGAGGCCGTTTTCAAGCTGGATGTAATCATTGATCATAAAAGCAACGAAACTGGCACGATTCTGAATTATAATGGCGGCGATCTGAAGAGCGCCTATGAGAATGAATACTACTTGAATCAAACGGGCGTAGCAGCCGGTGTGATGAGCCTGAATAACAACGAGCTGACGTTTGAACTGGCAGAAGGCAGCCAGCTCCCTGAGGGCCTGACTTTGTATTCGAACGGTGCCATTTTCGGAACTCCCAAGGCTTCACGAGTTCAGTCCTTTGATATCATCGCTCATGCCGCAGGCTGCGAGGATCAGCGCAGAACCTTCACGCTGAACATCATGGGCAGCCAGGTGGGCTATGACAATTCCATGACGCTTGAGGGCGCAATACGAGGAGAAGCCTTCGACCGTTCGGTTGCAACAGCCTACGCGGGTGAAGAGGTGATCACCTATTCTGTGGACGAAAAGAACGCAGCAATCCTGAAGGAACTTGGACTTGCGCTGAGCAGCGACGGTGAGTTGACCGGCACGCCTACTCGCTCCACGAAACGCGCCCGTTTTACTGTCATTGCCTCGGCAGAGGGCTATTCTGAGGCAACATGCACCGTCTATATGAATATTCAGGAGCCGATGACAGAAACCACGGTTTTTGAAGCGGAATACCTGAATCTTGCCGGAAAGACAGGTGTCGGTTACTCCGGCGCTCCTGCTGATGAAGGTCTGATTTGCCGCAACGAGACGGCAGGCAACCATTTCTTCTTGGGTTATCTGCACAGCCCGAACATGTATTTTGAGTACACGATCTATTCTGGGGCAGATACAGAAGGTGAATTGCTGCTATCCCTGGGGCAGGAGTTGGGCGATGACATCTCTTTCGACCCGTCTACACTGGATGTCTCTGTCAATGGTGCATCCTTGTCCTTTGGTAGTTTTCATGTTCCGGGAGCCCGCCAGAGCTATACGGTTTTTGAGGAGTTCAGTGCCGGAAAAATCAAGCTGAACGCCGGTGAAAACAAGATCCGGATCACAGTCAAACCCAATACGCTTTTCGGTGGAGCGACCGGCGGTCCTGGACTGGATTATATCCGAATTGATGGCGCGTCTGCACCGCTGATGTGGCAGCCGTGTTTGTACAACTTTGATCTTGTTGTGATTTGAGGTGAAAACATGAAGAAGCAAAAAAAACCCGGCATTCTGCATATGCTTTGGAAACAATGCAGACCGTTTATGATCATCGCACCTTTGATGATTGTGCTGTTTGGCACAGTATCTCTGGTGGCGACGCTAAATCCTTTCCTGGCGAATACGATTTCAACCGTACTGGGTGGTGAACGGCGCGTATTGCAAAGCGGCGATCCGAACTCCGTACAGTATTACGACAAGACTGCCAGCTTCAAGCAGTTTGATCCCGGCATCGAGGATTTTGAACGGAATGCGCAAGGTCAGGAGCTCTCTTCCGGAGAGCAAAAAAAGCAGGCGCAGATGGCTGCGGGAATGTTGAATCAGGAGATTTGCGAGGAAGGCTTTGTTCTTTTAAAAAATGAATCTCAGGCGCTGCCTCTGACGGAAGGTGCTATGCACGTCAGCGTTTTCGGAAAGAATTCTGCTAATCTGGTGCTTGGCGGTTCAGGTTCTGGTGGTGGTAGTGCAGAGACGAGCGTGTCACTTTACGAAGGAATGAAAAATGCCGGCATTACACTCAATCCAAAGCTGATGGAGTTTTACGAAAGCTCTGCATCTGGGTCTGGGCGTGAGGCGAATCCTGCCATCGGCAGTTCAACGACCGGTCTGACGATTGGTGAGACACCTTATGACAAATATCCCAACGATGTCATCGACAGCTACAAGGATTATCAGGATGCTGCGATCGTGGTGATCTCCCGCATTGGCGGCGAGGGCTTTGATCTTCCGCGGACGATGGTTACGGAGTACGGCGGTGCTCCGGTTTCCGGTGCCAAGGAGGGTCAGCATTATCTTGAACTGGATGAGAACGAGGAACGTTTGCTTGATGAGGTGTGCCACGCAGGATTTGACAAGGTGATCGTGCTGATCAACAGTGCGGAGCCGATGGAACTTGGTTTCCTGAATGATCGGGCAGAAATCGACGCTGCGCTGTGGATCGGCTTTCCCGGCGGCACCGGTGCCAGTGCAGTTGGCAAAGTATTGACTGGTGCGGTTAATCCCTCTGGGCGTTTGGTAGATACTTATGTTCGTGATTTTACACAGGACCCGACCTGGCAGAACTTTGGCGACAACCGGCAAGTGAAGGGCAATATGTACCTTCAGGGCGGCGCTGAGTCCGGCTATTATTACGTCCAGTATGAGGAAGGTATCTTCCTTGGTTATCGTTATTATGAAACGCGAAGCTTCCAGGAAATCTATCGTTTCGGTGATGATGGCGGTGTGTATGACAGCAATGTTGTCTATCCGTTTGGCTATGGTTTGTCCTATACCGACTTCCAGTGGGAGCTGGTTGAATCTGAGACGACTGCAACCGGCTTGATCGAGGATCCTGAACAGGAGATCTCGATCACTGTCAAGGTGACCAATACCGGCAAGTTCGCCGGCAAGGATGTCGTGCAGCTGTATTACTCGGCACCTTACTACAATGGTGGTATTGAAAAAGCACATGTTGTGCTTGGTGACTATGCGAAGACTGCACTTTTGCAGCCCGGCGAATCGGGTTGTGTTACCTTGAAGCTGAAAGCTTCTGATATGGTGTCTTACGACCACGTTGATGCCAATGGCAACGGCTTTAAAGGCTATGAACTGGAACAGGGTATCTACCGGCTGTATATCGGGCAGAATGCACATCAGGCATGGAATCAGGATGAGGAGCATATGCTCTCCCGGAGCTTCTATGTTCCGGAAACCATCATGTACGCCATGGATATTGATGGGGCTTCGACTGCAAGTGATAACCAGTTTGATGAAATGACCGATTATATGCAGAAGTATGCGTCAGTCATGTCCCGGTTTTCTTTCGATTCCACATATCCAAGTGCTCCGACACAGGCAGACCGTGAGATCGACAGCGATTTGTTTAACGCGCTGACCTTTGTCTATAATGATCAGGACGCACCGTATTATACTCCGGACGCTTCCCTGAATCCGATTCCTACAACGTTGCAGCTCTATGATATGATCGGGGTAAGCTTCGATGATCCCAAATGGGAAGAGTTGGTCAATTCCATCTCTGAGGAAGATTTGATCAATCTGATTGGTACCGGCAATTTCAATACAGCTCGTATTGATTCCATCGGAAAGCCGAGGACGATCGATCCGGACGGCCCCGCCGGTTTTACGAATTTCATGGGTGACCCGTCTGTTCATGATACCGGTTTCTATGCCAGTGAATGTGTCATTGGCGCAACCTGGAATAAGGATTTGGCTTACGATATGGGCGTGATGATCGGCATTGAGGGGCAGATCGGCTATACCAATGGCGATGAACGTCCGTACAGCGGTTGGTATGCACCTGCCGTCAATATCCACAGAAGTCCCTTCTCCGGTCGTAACTGGGAATACTATTCCGAGGATCCTTATCTGACGGGTGCGATGGGTCTGCATGTCGTTCAGGGCGCGAATTCCAAAGGTGTGTACACCTATGTGAAACACTTCGTACTGAATGACCAGGAAACAAACCGTGATACAGGCGGTCTGATCACTTGGGCAGACGAACAGACCTTGCGCGAGATCTATATGAAGCCCTTCCAGATGATTGTTCAGCAGGGTGGTACGCATGCTCTGATGTCTTCCTTCAACCGAATCGGCACCACTTGGGCAGGCGGTAGCTATGCGCTGCTGACCAACGTTCTCCGCAAAGAATGGGGCTTCCAGGGGATGATTGTATCTGACTACAATCTGGGCAATGCCTACATGCCTCCGAACCAGATGATTCGTGCCGGTGGCGATATTAACCTGTCCCAGGCATACCTGCCCACTGCCTCTGCGAATGTGAAAAACGGAATGGATGCCGCGACACAGATCGCTATGATGCGTCGGGCTGCCAAGAACATTTTGTATACCGTTGCCAATTCCTGTGCAATGAATGGGTTAGGAACAGGTGTGACGTACGCCTATCTCGCCCCGCTGTGGATGGTCTGGACTGTCATTGCCAATGTTCTGTTGATCGTCAGTATGGCGCTGTGGGGATACTTTTGCGTGCGGAAGGTACAAAAAGGTAAAAAACAAATGAGTGTTTCATGAAAGAAACCGACTAAGCGAATCACATGTTGAGACAGTATGGTGCTGAGCAGCAGCTTCACACAAAGCAGCGGCGAATGGAAAGAAATGCTTCATATGTAGAAGGATGTCCATGACTTCTTTCCGGAGCAGTTTGCTTTTCGGCAAATAGACCTGATTATATTCCGCAAACTTTGCCGTGATCGTTAAAGCTGTCATGATGTCCATCGGACCATACTTGCAGACAAAACCCTTGATCGCCTCCATCCGCTCTGTGCGTGTGGAGGCATTTTTCATGCAGATCTGACCGACGACGGGCGTTGGTGCGCCGCCTGTCAGGCGAACGGCAGGCGCAAATATATCTGCGGCAAGACGCAGAGCGAAGTTCTCGCCAAGCGGCAAATGGCTGCCCAAATCGAAAAACGTCTATGCAATCGACGAAAACGGAAACCGAATCCGTGCACCGAACGCTTCACCCATATTCTTGCTTTGTTTCTTGTGATTTTTAAGGAAAGCATTCTCCTTGCAGTACCACAATTCTTTGAACGGGCGAGTTTTTTCGCTTACCTCTTGCAAAATGGGCGTAATGGGCTGTCAGCAAACTGGAGAAAATGGATGCCGCTGATGATAAACAGATTCGATCGCATTTGCGGACAGTCCAACTGCATGAAGCAATTATGAGAACATTGCTGGAGCAGGAAAAGTGGTTTGTGACGAAATATTATGATGAGGGCTATGCACTGGCGGCACTGCCC
>OOBY01000881.1_pt1 | contig 13857 bp, 7 predicted proteins | sample 1671751 | NCBI WGS metagenome assembly OOBY01 (sample SAMN06348189, study PRJEB24527) | human gut metagenome | biome: human gut; feature: ankylosing spondylitis patient; material: feces | host: Homo sapiens | place: China | collected 2015-10
ATTACCGTAATGAGGAAAAGCGGTAAGAAGATAAAAGCTATCAGCTGTGAGCTGTCAGCTATAAGCTGTTAGCAGTTAGCTGTTAGTTGTGAGTTAAAAGCCGAAGCATATGATTTCCATTAGGTGTCATACGAAACAACAGCAAAGGATTTGCTGCTGTGTTAAGGAAAGGGATTCTAACGGGAAAAATAGGGATTGGGTAAGCCTCCTTATTTATAAGGAGGTGGCCGGCGAAGCCGGACGGAGGATACTGGCTTGGGGGAACGACGCAAAAGAATAGAATGAAGATTCTTTTTCTGCCCCCCGTTCTGAGTGATAACGGACGTTAAAACGTCATCCTGAACGAACGTGAAGGATCTATTACCGTAATGAGGAAAAGCGGTAAGAAGATAAAAGCTATCAGCTGTGAGCTGTGAGCTGTTAGCCGTTAGCTGTGAGCTGTGAGCTGTCAGCTAAAAGTGCTGAATGACAGCGGGAGACATTGAGGCCGTGGATGAGAAAGCAGTGTGAATAAAGGTATTCGTAAAACAGTACATATTATATAGAAATAAGATAAATCTTTTGTTATAATGAGAACAGAAGTTGTTTAATAAAATAAGTGTTGAAAGGAGAGCGGGGAAAGGTGGTGTGAAGGCAGTATCGGCAGCATGGGGATGTTGCTTCTTTTTATTGCGCTTTTAATTATATTGTTTTTTATGGGAGGAAAACATGAATCACATTTACAAAGTCATTTGGAGTCGAGTGAAGAACAGTTATGTCGTCGTTTCGGAAATCGTGGGGACAGCGAGAAAAAGTGGGGGGGTGAGAGTCTCTAAAAACGCGCTGGCAGCGGCATTGACAGCTTTTCTGCTGACCTCTTCCGTCGCGGGGGCTGTTGATAATGTAATAGTAGGAAATACGGAAGCGCCCAATGCGGTAACCGATACAACTGACTCTACAGTTGTCGGAATAGACAATGAAGTCAGTAAGGAAAAGGATGACGTGATTGTCGGCAAGAAAAACACCATTAAAGACAGCGAAGACGTTCGGGTTGTCGGCAAAGGAAACACGGTGACAAACAGTGACCGGCAAAATGTATTTGGTGACAATAACAGTATCACGAATCGGGATGCCGGTACTGTTTCCGGATACCATGGTATAGCACGTAACGGCACTTCAGACTTGGTCATCGGCATGGGGAACAAAATTGAAGGCAACGACACCTACATGACAGGGCATGAGAGCCTGACTGTCATCGGGAATAATAACGAAACGGTCAATCCCACCTCGGGTATTGTGATCGGGGATAACCAAACCTTTGGAACGATTAAGGAATCTGTTATTATCGGTTCCATGACACCGGAAGAAAAGGCTTCCGGCAAAAGAGAGCAGGGCGGCGGAAGTGTCGTCGTAGGGTATAATGCGCAAAGCGGCCGCGGATTGAATGTGGCAGTAGGGCACAGCGCACTGGCTCTGGGCCATGAAGGAACTGTGACAGGGCACAATTCTGTCATTGAAGCCAATCAAGGCTCTTTCCCGAATATCTGGTCTTCTATTTATGGGGTGAATAACAAGATTACCTCGAATGGTAACACCTCAAATGGCGTAGCGGGCAGCATCATCGGTGCATGGAATAAGCTGGATAATGCAGATAACTCGATGATATTCGGCTCAGGGAATATTCTTTCTCATGCTACAGTAGATATGTCAAGCGGACTGGAGGGAACATTCGGGCAAGGGGCTATGACAGAATTGCTTTTCCGCAGCGGTTATCAGGAAGGGTATTCGGATCAGGCGGCAAAAGTAATGGGGGACTTTGCGAATACCAGCGGATCTGTTCTTATCGCAGGGAATGGAAACCGTTCTGATTATGCCCGGCGTTCCCAGATTATCGGAACGGGAAATATACTGAACGGCACGGCAAACGGTACCAGCGCCAACAATACAATGGCGGGATTCCAAAATACAGGAACCAACGTGAACCGTGTGGCTGTAGTGGGAACCGGAAATAAGATATCCGATGGAACATCGGATGTTGTGATTGGCGATTATCATGAAATGTCCGGCGGAACAAATAATGTCATTCTTGGTGCCATGGCAACAAAGGAAGATGTCGTAAGCAAGACTTATACGCCCAGTTTGGGGAGCTCTTCCGGTGCGCCGGGAGGATATACGGGGATACCGATTCCATACAATGTGAGAGCCACCGTTCCGACTAAAACGCATACCGCCAATGTCAGCAATGCCGTCATGCTGGGCTACAATACGGACGTGCAGAAAAATGGCGGCGTGGCTCTCGGCAGCGAATCTGTTTCTTCTGTGGATGCCGGTGTATACGGTTATAGTCCTGACACAAATCAAAATATCCAAAACGATACGGAAATAGCAAATTTAACTGGAAAAACGGCAAGACTGGCACAGTTGAACGGAGATTTGCCCGGCCTCTCCTCTGCTTACACGGCGAAAAAAGCGGACTATGAAGGAAAAGTCAATGATTTCCTGGCGAAGAGCGCCGCATATACACAGGCATATCAGACCTATCACAGCTATGAGCATTCCGGCGATCAATACGATTTGGCGCGCAAAAAGGAAATGGACGATGCCAAAACGGTTATGGATACGGCGCAGACGGCTATGAATGCTGCAAAGACCGATTATACGGATGCGGAAATGAAGTATAATTCCGCTCTTGGCGAGAGAAATCTGATTATAGGGACTTGGAAAGCGACGGCCGCCGCTGTTTCCGTGGGCGATGTTTCAAGAGGAATTACCCGCCAGATCACAGGTGTAGCAGCCGGTACGCAGGACACCGATGCGGTCAATGTGGCGCAGCTGAAAACGGTGAATACGAAGTATGATACTAAGCTTAGCCGGGGATTTATCATCAAGAAGGGCGGAGAAGCAGTTGGTGAAACGATTTCTCTTAATGGAGATACGGCGCCGGAAATTACCTTTGACGTAGCGGAAGCCAATAAAGGCCTGACTGTAGACCGTGATGGGAAAACCATTAAATATGGCATTGACGGTTCGAAAATTGACCTCAACGGAAATGATACGATTCCCGGTTGGACACTGGAAGTCGGAGTTAAACCCGGTATTCCGACGAATACAGGCAGTGCGGAGGGCAATAAGAAAGTTATAAAGCCGAATGATACAGTAACGCTTCGTGCTGATAATGGAATCAGATTGAAGCAGGAAAACGGCGTTGTGGATATCGGCTTAAAATACATGGCTGTGGATACTAAGTGGACAAATATCAATGATGCTGCAGCAACCAATGGCGGTATGGCGATCGGCGCGAACAGTAATGCGGATGGAGAAACATCAGTAGCCTTGGGATGGGGTTCGAATATATCGGCATCAAATTATGCTGCCGCGTTGTCTCCCTTTTCTTCTGCTGTGAATTCGGAGTATGGCCTGGCCATGGGCACAAAGGCAGCAGTTAAAACATCACCGTACGGGATGGCGATGGGTGCTCTTTCCTCTGTGGATGATTCAGAATATGGTGCGGCCATAGGTGCTAATTCCACCATAGTTAATTCAAACTATGGTGTGGTTATAGGAACCTCGGCAACTGTAAAAGATGCTGATAATGCCGTGGCGATAGGCGTATCAAGCAGTGCAGCGGTAAAAAATGGCGTAGCCATTGGAGCTTTTTCTAAGGCGGATACAGCAGCGGGGGTGAGCGGCTATGACCCCTCTACCAAGGCGGCTTCTACCGATACGTCTGCCGCCTGGAGATCGACTGTCAGTGCCGCTTCTGTGGGGGACAAGACGAAAGGCTATACCCGCCAGATTACCGGTGTAGCGGCCGGCGCGGCAGATACCGATGCGGTCAACGTGGCGCAGCTGAAGAAAGCGGTAGCCGGAGCAGCGGATGGCAATGATACATTGGTAGGTGGCAGCAATGGGCTGTCCCTTAGCGGTAAAACCCTGTCCATGAGTGTAAAGGACACGGCCGGAAATGAAGTAAAGGGCAGCGTGGATCTCTCATCCGTTGCAGACGGCAATGATACCTTGGTAAGCGACAACAATGCGCTGTCCCTTAACGGCAATAAATTATCCATGAGTGTAAAAGATACGGCCGGAAATGAAGTAAAAGGCAGCGTAGACCTGTCAGCCATCGCGGGGCAGATTGATACCAATACCACCTATACCATGAGCGGCACACAAAACGCGGACAATACCACCACCATTACGTTAAAGGGCAGTGACGGAAAAGAAAACAAAGTTACCGTGGCCACGAAAGACACAAGAAACACTGTGAAAGCCGGTGAAAATGTGACACTTGACACAGCTGCCAATACGTTTGGCGGAACGGAATACACGGTCAACGTGAAAGCCGATGGAAAAGTGGAAAACGGAAGCACAAAGATTGTCAGCGGAAATACGGTGTACCACGAAACCCATGTGAAGAATGACGGCAACTATGTGAAGAAAGAGAACAGCGCCGGAGACAACCTGACCATACTGGACAAACAGGTCGGCAAGAATACAACCAATATTACCAACCTGGGAAATACTATCAACAATCTGAACGGAAAGCTGGGCACCCTGGACAACCGGATCAGTAAAGTAGGAGCAGGGGCGGCAGCACTGGCAGCCCTCCATCCGCTGGACTTCGACCCCCATGACAAGTGGGACATTGCGGCAGGCTTCGGCAATTACCGTAACGCCAGCGCTGCGGCGGTAGGCCTCTTCTATCGGCCGAACGAAAGAACGATGATGAGTCTCGGCTGGACCATGGGAGATGACAGGAACATGATCAATGCAGGAATTTCTGTGAAGCTGGGACGCGGCGACGTTTACACCCGTTACTCCAAAGTGGAAATGGCGAATCGTATTGAAGCGCAGAATAAGAGGATCAATGATATGGAATCCGAATTGGAAGAATTAAAGGCACAGATAGCAGCTCTCGCTGCCAAGAAATAAGCAACTTTTAGTAAGAAAGGAGCAGGCACTGCTGATGGTGCCTGCTCCTTTTTCGTTTTCTGGTAAAAGTGAAACTCATGGCAGGGTGTCCGCCAGAATTGTGTGAAAAATCTGTACTCATGGTGGAAAAAGCGGTAAGAAGATAACAGCTATCAGCTGTTAGCTGTTATCTGTTAGCTGTGAGTTAAAAGCCGAAGCATATGATTTCCGTTAGGTGTCATACGAAACAACAGCAAGGGATTTGCTGTTGTAGTGAGAGAAACGTTAAACGTCATCCTGAACGAACGTGAAGGATCTGTGCCCGTGGTGGGGAAAGCGGTAAGAAGATAAAAGTTATCAGCTGTGAGCTGTTAGCCGTTAGCTGTGAGCCGTCAGCTAAAAGTGCTGAATGACAGCGGATGGCAAGACGTCATTCTGAGCGTCAGCGAAGGATCCGCACCCATGGTGAGAAAAACCATAAGGCGTCATCCTGAATGAATGTGAAGGATCTGCTGCTGTGGCGAGGAAGCCGGTAAGAAGATAAAAGCTATCAGCTGCGAGCTGTGAGCTGTGAGCTGTCAGCTAAAAGTGCTGAATGACACCGAACGGTAAGACGTCATCCAGGGTGGCAGCGAAGAATCTGCTGCGCAAATGAAGGAAAAGGAAACCATACTGCGTAGCACATACTGCAATTATATGTATTATAGATATATAGTAAGATGCTTTTTAAGGCATTTGTATGGGAACCGTAGATTTCAGGTTCGAAGCAATTAAGAAATAAAAAGACTGAAATTTGTCAAAATCTAATAATTGTGGTACACTGAAGTTGCTAAAAAGGCAGTCCTTCTTTTTTAGCGCGGAGATTCAGAAAACAGGCAGAGGAAACACGGTCACTCGAGCGAGATTTTCTGATTCCTGCTGAGCTAAGGACGCAAAGTTTTTTCTCAAAGGAGGAAGAATCATGAAAAAGATTCTCGCAATCGCAGCAGTAGCTGCACTCACCGCAGGCGTATCCGCATACGCTGCAAATCCGTTCTCTGATGTATCCCCTGATGACTGGGCTTATCAGGCAGTGTCCGATCTCTCTGATCAGGGCGTTGTAGAAGGCTATCCGGACGGTACATTCAAAGGCGAAAGAAACATGACCCGTTATGAACTGGCGCAGGTTATTGCCCGTCTGATGGCTCGTGAAGACCAGCTGAATGCAGAACAGAAAGCAACCCTGGACAAACTGGCAGGGGAATATGCTGATGAACTGGCTAACCTCGGCGTCCGCGTAAGCAACCTGGAAAAGAAAGTCGGCAACATTTCCTGGTCCGGCGATGCCCGCATGCAGTACCAGCATAACCTTGATGGAGATAAAGATCATACGGATGCTTGGAAAGGCCGTCTGCGCATCAATGCGGACGCCCAGGTCAATGACCAGGTTGTTGTTTCAGGCCGTTTCGTATCTGAAATGGATTTCAAAGACAGTGGGGATGCTAAGACTATCATGGACCGCATCCATGCGCGCTGGACACCGAATGACGCTTTCTACATGGATCTTGGCCGCCAGGGTGTGGCATTGGACCAGACCGGCGTGTTCTGGGATGAAGATGGAAGGTTTGATGGCGTCGTAGCAGGTTATGATAATGGCAAATTCGGCGCTGAATTCGGTTATGGCCGTTTCCAGGACGCTAAGCGCAGCATGGATCACTATGCTTGGGAAAACAGCGCGTCCATTGAGTCTTGGTATGGCAAGCTGACAGGACACTTTGGCGAATCCTCCGCGGTTTCTGCTTTCTATCTCAAAAATGCACAGGGGCTTGATGGAAATAGTGTAGATCCTGATATAAAGGGAGCGCATATCCACGCCTGGGGCGCCGGTGCGACCATTGGACTGGGGGATTCCGGCCTGAAGGTTGACGGTGATTTCATCCAGACAAGAGGCGATCATGACCTTGGACATGCTAATCTGTGGACAGCCGGCCTGAATTATGGCGAAGTGGATCTGAATAAACCGGGCAGCTTTACTCTCGGTGTCCACTATGTAAGAGCTGACGCAGGCGCTTATCTCCTCGGCAATTCCGCTCTGGATATGACGGATCAGCTGGATTATGGCTGGGACAATGGCGCAGGTGTGAAGTTCTGGACAGCTCGTGCAGGCGTTGCTGTACAGAAGAATGTAGAACTGGACGCTTACTACAACTTCGGCGCGAAAGCATATGATAACGATGATGCAAAAGATCCGGCGAATACATGGGGCGTTGAACTGAACTACGCTTTCTAATTCGTGATTGTAAGCTAACAATAGAAGACCTCTTCGGGGGTCTTTTATTTTGCGAAAAAACAGCTGTTGGAAGAGAATTCCCCGCTTTCTCGCAAAGTGTTCTTACCCCGCGCAGAATGACGATTGGAAGAAAGGACGTCATAATGAGAGAAACGGTAAGAAGATAAGAGCTATCAGCTATCAGCTGTGAGCTGTGAGCTGTTAGCCGTTAGCTGTGAGCCGTCAGCTAAAAGTGCTGAATGACGGCGGACGGCAAGGCGTCACTCAGAGCGCCAGCGAAGAGTCTATACCCGTGGTGAGGAAAACGGAACGTGTGGTCTTGTAATGGCAGGAAGAATAGAAGCTGATGACTGATGTATAATGTATTAAACATATTCCAATACGGCATATATCATCTTTTCTTATACAATATATTCCTATATGCGTCGTTGGATGTTTTTTACACAGGCCGACTGTGTTACAATAGGTACACAGGTAATGAGAGAGGTTCGTATGTTTGACGAAAAGTTATTGAATAAGGCGGAAGCGCTCTACATCCGGTGCCGGCTTGATGAAGCGTTTCCTTTATTTATGGAGCTTGCCGGGGCAGGCTGCGGCCGGGCGATGTACTTCCTCGGTGAGTATTACAATCACGGTCTCGGCTCGATTAAAGACAGGAATGAAACGGAGGCCCGCTACTGGCACGGGAAAGGCGCGGCGGTCGGCGAACTGTTGTCCCAGTTGAATCTGGCGTACATGGAGGATCCCCGCTCTGAGGAGAGGGCGGTGCTTTGCCGCGGGTATTTTCCGTCTGTCGTGAAGGCGGCGGAAGCGGGGGATATCGTGGCTGCTGATGAGCTGGGCGATATGTATCTGTACGGGTTCGGTGTGGAAAAGAGCGGGAAGCAGGCTGTCTTCTGGCTGGAGAAAGGCGCAGAAAAAGGGTATTGGCGTTCTCTCAATGCTCTCGGCGATATGTACCGCCTGGGGGAAGAAGTGGAAGAAGATGGGAAAAAAGCGCTTTCCCTGTACAGGAAGGCGGAAGAAATGCATTCCAGGGAGGCGCTCACATCGATCGGCTTTATGTACTATGCGGGGCAGGGTGTGGATTTTGATGAAGGGAAAGCTTTTTCCTATTTCCGGAAAGCGGCAGGAGCAGGGGACTTGGACGCTCTCTTCATGATGGGCCGCTGCTACATGGAAGGCAGCGCGGTAGAGAAGGATGACAGGAAAGCGGCAGACTGCTTTAAGGAAACGGCTGACCGAGGCTATCCCATGGGCATGTGGGCGCTGGGACAAAGTTACCTTCACGGCATCGGTGTACAGCGGGACGAAAAAAAGGCGGTCGCCCTCTATCAAAAGGCGGCGGGTATGAATCTGGCGGCGGCGTATTCCGCTCTTGCCCAGTGCTACCGTTACGGTGCGGGCGTTACTGAAGATAAAGCGGCCGCTGTGGAGATGTACAAGCAGGCATTTGCCCTGGGCCAGGGTCTTGCGGCGGATGAGATCGGAACGATGTACCTTGTGGGAAATGAAATCCTTCCGAATGTGGCAGAAGCGTTCCGATGGTATGAAAAAGGGGCTGAAATGGAAGAGGCGGCCAGCTGGTACCATTTGGGAATCTGCTATGCCGAGGGTCTCGGTACGGAAATCAATCGGGACAAGGCGCTGGAGTACCTTTACCGGGCGTATGCCGCAGAGTATCCCGGCGCGCTGGAATATATCACGGATAATATGCAGATCCGGCTGCAGTAAGGAAACTGCTCTTCTTCGGAGGAGCGGTTTTATCATGGCGGAAAGACGCAGATGAACGGGGCAGAAAAAATCCTTTCGGCGCAGGGGGAAGCTGATTGCTGTCATTATCCGACAAAATATTTCTATACAGGGAAAGAAAAGATACTTTTGTTGGCAGAAAAGCGGTAAAATAATATAAATCAGAGTATAAAATATAGGGGATATATATGGAAGATGTTTTCTGGGGGCTTATGATTCCCCTTCTTGGTACGACGCTGGGTGCGGCGTGTGTCTTTTTCATGCGGGGACGGCTGCACCGATCGGTTCAGCGCGGCCTTACGGGATTTGCATCGGGTGTGATGGTAGCTGCTTCGTTTTTCAGTCTGCTCCTTCCGGCGCTGGAGCAGTCGGCGCCTATGGGGCGGTGGGCGTTCCTTCCCGCGGTGATCGGTTTCGGTGTGGGTGTGGCGTTTCTTCTGTTTCTGGATCACATTATTCCTCATCTGCACATGAATGCGGAAACGGCGGAAGGGCCGAGGAGCCATCTCAAGAAGACGACGATGCTCATTTTGGCGGTGACGCTCCATAATATTCCTGAGGGAATGGCGGTAGGCGTGGTATATGCGGGGGTTCTTGCCGGCAGCAGCGGTCTGACAGCGGCAGGGGCGATGGCTCTTTCAGCAGGGATCGCCATCCAGAACTTCCCGGAGGGCGCTATCATTTCCATGCCGCTCAAAGCGTCGGGCATGGGGAGCTGGAAATCTTTTTTTGGAGGCTTCCTTTCGGGCGTTGTGGAACCGATCGGCGCGGTTCTGACGATTCTGCTTACGAGTCTTGTCGTCCCGCTTCTTCCCTGCTTTCTCAGCTTTGCTGCAGGCGCCATGATTTACGTCGTCGTGGAAGAGCTCATTCCTGAAATGTCGGCAGGGGAACATTCCGATATAGGCGTGGTTTCCTTTGCTGTCGGTTTCATGGTCATGATGGCTCTCGACGTGGCGCTGGGATAATCTTATTTTCTTTTTTCATGGCGAATTTTCCGCTTTTGAATGTGATATAATTAATTGTAAATATTTTTAGAAAAATACCGAAACGCGTTTTTGTTTTTCGGCATTTCTTTTGTTTGAAGAAGGACGAGGTACCGTGGAAAAGCAGGTCATGATCCGCTGCAAGTCGATCCAGCGGGACGAACGGGGCAAGGCGGAGGAAGTGGTACTGGAAACGCCGGGCGTGTACGGTGAGGATGAGGACTGCCGGTACCTGACCTACGAGGAAACATCTCTTTCCGGCATGGAGGGAACGACGACGACGATCCGTATGTACGGTGACCATGTCACGCTTTCACGGCAGGGGAGTTTTCTCCAGGAAACGGAATACCGTCCGGGCACTGTGGCAAAGTCGGAGTATATAACGCCGGCAGGACCTGTGGAAATCACTGTTTCTTCGAAAGAAATCACCGATACGGTGAGCGGGGGAAAGGGGCAGCTCCGTCTGGTTTATGACATTGAAATGAAAGGGCTTTTCAGCCATTTGAACGAAATTATTATTGATGTGCGGGAGGAATCGAAAAGTTCATGGAAGTCAGAGAAGAACTGAAGGAAATTATTGAAAGGGCAAGGGCGGCGGCAGAGGCGGCGGGAGAACTTCCCCCCGGAGAATATGCGCCTGTGCAGCGCCTGGAAATACCGAAAGCGAAGGAGTTCGGCGATTATTCCACCAATGCGGCCATGCAGTGGGCAAGGACGGCGCATAAAGCGCCCCGCGCCATCGCGGAAAGTATCGTGAAATATATTGACGCGCCTCTTGTTTCCAAAATGGAAATCGCGGGAGCGGGGTTCATCAATTTCTTTCTGGCGGCAGACACGGTGTATGCCGAATTAAGAAATATCCTTTCCGCCGGCGCTTCTTACGGAGATCTTCCGAAAGATAAAAAAGACAAAATCCTTGTGGAATATGTGTCCGCCAATCCTACAGGACCGCTCCATATCGGGCACGCCCGCGGCGCGGCTTATGGTTCTGCTCTGGTGAACCTGCTCCGTGCGGCAGGATATGATGTGTATGCCGAGTATTATGTGAATGACGCGGGCAGCCAGATTGCCCACCTGGCAGAATCGGTCAATGCCCGTTACCTCCAGCTTCTCGGAAAAGACGTGGATGTGCCGGACGACGGTTACCACGGATATGACATCGTGGAAACCGCCAAGTCCCTTATTGATCGTGAAGGCGATGCGTATCTGTCCATGGATGAAGAGGCGCGCCTGAAGGTGTTCAAAACGGTGGCGCTTAATGAAAAACTGTCTATCCTGAAAAAGGATCTGGCCGATTTCCATGTCACTTTTGACAACTGGTTCTCTGAAAAATCACTTTACCCCAAGCAGGTGGATGACGCCCTTGATACGCTGAAAAAAGACGGATATCTTTACGAGAAAGACGGCGCCTGGTGGCTTGCCACGACGAAGAACGGTGATGACAAGGACAGGGTCGTCATCCGCGCCAGCGGCGAACCGACCTATTTCTGTTCCGATATCGCCTATGTGCCGAATAAGGAAAAACGGGGCTACAATAAGCTGATTGACATATGGGGCGCGGATCACCACGGATACATCATCCGTATCCATTCTGCCATGAAGTTCCTCGGCTACGATCCGGAAGATTTTGAAATCATGCTTCTCCAGATGGTGACACTTCTCCGTGACGGACAGCCGGTGAAAATGTCCAAGCGCACGGGACAGGCGGTCACGCTCCGTGAGCTGATGGACGAAGTGGGAAGCGATGCGGCGCGGTATTTCTTCTGCAGCCGCACACTGGACAGCCAGATGGACTTCGATATTGACCTGGCGAAAAAGCAGTCCAGCGACAACCCTGTTTACTATATCCAGTATGCCAATGCCCGTATCCACAGCCTTTTTGCCCAGGCAAAAGAAGCGGGTGTAAAATGGGGTGACTGGGAAAAGACAGATTTTACGAAACTTATTGAAGAATGTGAACTGGATCTCGTCAAGAAAATGGAAAACTATCATATGCTCATTGACGGCGCGGCGACGGAAAGAGCGCCCCAGCGGGTAGCAAAATATGCCTATGAGCTGGCAGGGCTTTTCCATCATTTCTACCGTGAATGCCGCATTCTGAGCGTTGAAGAAGGCGTGACACAGGCAAGGCTCGGCCTCATCACCGCCGTACAGCACGTGCTTGTCCACGCGCTTTCCATTCTCGGTGTATCCGCACCGGAGCGCATGTAAAGGAGGAATCATGACAAAGTATATTTTCGTGACCGGCGGCGTCGTTTCATCTTTGGGGAAAGGCATCACCGCCGCTTCTCTCGGCCGTCTTCTGAAAAACAGGGGGTACAAAGTCACTATTCAGAAATTTGACCCTTATATTAATATTGATCCCGGTACCATGAGTCCTTACCAGCACGGTGAAGTCTTTGTCACTGATGACGGCGCGGAAACGGATCTTGATCTGGGGCACTATGAACGTTTCATTGACGAAAATTTGTCTAAAGCCTCCAATGTGACGACAGGCAAAATCTACCAGTCTGTCATCAATAAAGAAAGAAAGGGTGAATACTTGGGATCCACCATACAGGTCATCCCCCATATCACCAATGAAATTAAAGACCGTGTCCTCCGTGTCGGCAAAAATGACAATGCGGATATCGTTATCACCGAAATCGGCGGTACTGTGGGAGATATCGAATCCCTGCCCTTCCTGGAAGCCATCCGCCAGGTCAAGAAAGACGTGCCCAACAGAAATGATGTCATCTATGTCCATGTCACCCTTGTGCCTTACATTGCGGCGGCGGGCGAACTGAAAACGAAACCAACCCAGCACAGTGTCAAGGAACTGCGATCCATCGGTATCCAGCCGGATATCATCGTGTGCCGCACCGTGGAAAAACTGTCGGATGAAATGAAAAAGAAAATCGGCATGTTCTGCGATGTGGAACCGGAAGCCGTCATCAATAACCTGACGGCGGACAGCATTTATGAAGTGCCTCTTCTTATGGAACAGGAAGGTCTCGACCATATCGCCCTGAAAAAATTGGGACTTGAAGATCGTCCGGTGGATATGGAAGACTGGAAAGCCATGGTAGAACGCATGACCACGGCAAAAAAGGAAGTGCAGATCGCCCTTGTCGGTAAATATGTCCGGCTCCATGACGCCTACCTTTCCGTAGTGGAAGCGCTGTCCCATGCGGGATACGCCATGGGGGCCAAGGTGAACATCCGCTGGATCAATTCCGAAATCCTTGAAGAAGAAAAGCCGGATCTGGATGAAGTATTTGCCGGTGTTGACGGTATCGTCGTCCCCGGCGGCTTCGGCTACCGCGGTGTGGAGGGGAAAATCGACGCTATTCGTTATGCCCGTGAAAATAAAATTCCCTTCCTTGGGCTCTGCCTCGGCATGCAGTGCGCCGTCATCGAATTTGCCAGAAACGTGTGCCACATGGAACAAGCCAACTCTTCCGAATTCATTCCCGACGGGAAATATCCCGTCATCGACCTCATGCCCGATCAGGAAGACGTCACGGAAAAAGGCGGTACCATGCGCCTCGGCATCTATCCGTGCAAGCTGAAAGAAGGAACAAGGGCGAGAACTTTGTATGAAAATCAGGAAATCGTCTACGAACGCCACCGCCACAGATACGAAGTGTCCAACGAATTCCGTCCGCAGATGGAAGCGGCGGGTCTTGTCATTTCCGGCACCAGCCCCGATGATCGTCTCGTGGAAATTATCGAATTAAAAGACCATCCCTACTTTGCCGCCACCCAGGCCCATCCGGAATTCAAGAGCCGCCCGAACCGGCCCCACCCCCTCTTCAACGGTTTTATGGAAGCTGCCGTGAAACAAAGCGGTGAATAAAATATGAAAAGAAAACGCTCCCTGCAGGGCGTTTTTTAATGGAGAAATGTGAAATGAAAGGATTAATAAAAACAGATCTGGCAGTTGTCGTTTTGTATTTTGTTAAAATTTATACAGGAAAA